>Ga0080013_1003695_pt1 | contig 15771 bp, 32 predicted proteins | sample ETNvirenome_6_85_FD_69236 | JGI IMG/M metagenome (GOLD analysis project Ga0080013, IMG submission 69236) | Marine viral communities from the Pacific Ocean - ETNP_6_85 (SPADES assembly) (version 2) | ecosystem: Environmental > Aquatic > Marine > Oceanic | place: Pacific Ocean | collected 2013-06-19
GCAAGGTCATTGCTGCAGCCAAAGCCAATCCGAAGGGCGAGCGGCACGGGGCGACCTATCGCACGTGCTACTGTTGCGAGCGCCGCCTAGAGAATAGCGCGTTTCAGTGGCGCTCGAATGGGAAGCCCTTTAGCGCTTGCAAAGAGTGCAACAAGTTCGTCTTGAGTGCACGCTCCCGAGCACGCAAGAAAGCCATCAAATCGAAATAGGTATTTTTTGAACCACACCTTGAAAGGGCGAATCATGAGACCACGACCTCAATACACCTACGACACAGAAAACCCAAAGCCCCGCCTAGGGGCTTGCCCCGTCTGTGAATCAGATAACACTCACGTTACCAATAGAGATGGCGGCGATGACTTCAACGATATCAGCTATCGTTGTGAGTCGTGCTTCTCGACATGGTCTGAGATTCACCAGATAACGCACATTGATGATATCCGGATTGGGGGCGCGTCATGACCTACCCGATATCAACCACGATAGTGGGCGACCAAGTCTGGGCGACGTTCGATAATTCCAGGCGCTTCAATGACGGGTCCATTCGATATCTGTACGATTTGAAACTGTACCTCGATACCGAGCTCAGCATTGAACAGAATCACGCGCAGGCTGCGATGCGTCTGGCACAAGCCCACGACCTAGATGGTGCCTGGTACGGGGCGAGCCTTGACGATAGCCGGATGATTTTTGTGGCTGACATTATGGGACCAGATTTTACGATTGAAAGGGTAAGAACATGACGAACGAGCAATTGGACAACCTGGACTATATGGCAGACCAGAAAGCCCATCAGGACCAAAACGACCTAGCGGCATGGGAAAAAAACGGATGGACTCCGGCACAATGGCGCGCCTACGTTAACGAGATTGTTCGCAGTCATGACCGCGCTATGACCAGATTAGAGAACGAACTAGCAGACCACAAGAAAGCACTAGGTCAGATTGTAGGCAACGCATCAAAGAACGGCGTTTTGGCTGAAATCATGGAAGGGGTTGGGTCATGAGCAAAGTATACCGAAACGGGAATTACTCCACATACTATGGATATCAGGACCCCGAGGAATACTCCGACCGCGAGACCGGGCGGGAGAAAAGGCTATCTGACTTCGACACCCAACTGCAGGGAATGAATGATGGCCAATGGGGAAAACTCACAGAACTCCTACACGAGACTAGTGATTCGAAAATTGTCTATTTTCTCGAAGGCTTAGCGCTTGTGTCAGATTCCTAGAGCGGTTTCCGTCTAAGTATAATGAAAGGGGTTACACATGTTTGACTATGAAGACGAAGAGATTGAACTCGATTATTTTGGCGGGGTTGATGCCATTGACGACCTAGAACTTACCCGAGCAATTGAAGACGAAAGGGGCGAAGATGACGAAGAATAAGCCACCTAAGGCCAAGAAAGACCAGCCTAAGCAGGTCTCAATCAAACCATTTCCGCCACACATTCAGGAAATTCTGAAGATAGGGGAGAAGGCGCTAGAAACTGACCCGCAATGGGTGGCGTGGACTCCACTAAATGGTAGCGGCGAATTTGAGACCCTACACTCTAGCCCGCACATCTACGCTAGCAAAGCGCATCTGGTAGATATGGCCAAATTTGGTGGGGTGTTTCCGGATGAGTATTGCACTCGCTCGCATCCCCCATTGGTAACTTTGTGTGGGCGAGAATTGCCTGGCATTGATTCGACTATTGACCACCACAGAAACGCGCCTAGGGGTTACTGCAAGCGATGCATGAAAAAGAACGGGGGGCAGAAATGAAAAAGGATAGAGGCATAGTTATTCAGGACTCGCTCGGGTTTGCAATCCGTACGATTTACTCGCCCGGGGCTTGGTATGAACCGATTGACCTAGCCTGGCAAATGGCCATCGATGTGATGGGTGGGCGTCGGGTCCTAGGGTTCGCGGGTATCATCGGAGATGATGATGAAATCGACGAAGCCAAAACCGAAGAGTTACGCTCAACCGTCAAACAAGCCGAGAAAGAACTGAAACTCTTGGCATCTAATCATCCTGGATTGCTTGGGGAGTTACACGAAATCCTAGGGGAAGCGGTTCGTGATTTTATGCCCCTTGGCAAATATCCAGAGGGGCATGAGATAGTGGATCATTTGCAGACTCATATCGATTTTGTGTGCATGGCTGAATATCTGCAATCGATGGGCATGGATGTATCGCAGGAAATTAAGGGATTGACTAACACCAATGCAGGTTGCCTTAAAACTCTCAATTGGTGGACTAACACCGACGAGAATAAATTGGAAGCATGGCGCACTTGGTGGGGTGTAGCCCCTGAAGACAAGGGGCCGGCTACGTTCATCCTAGACTTACAAAGAAATTATACGCGTCGGGGGATAGCATATCCCCCATATTGGGCGAAATAATCGCCGCACACCTAGGGATTGAGCCCCTTAGGCATAACTTGAAAGGGTAAATTATGAAACTTCCCTCATTCATTGGCAGGGTTGAGCCATGGCGACGCCCCCTGTGGTTCGTCAAAGGATTTGCACAAATCCTTGATGGGTCCGTGTCGGTCCTATCCCTTGGATACTACAACAGTACCGCCAGCTATCACCTTACTTTTGAGAGTGCGTGGTATGAGCGGTTCGAGAATTTTCTAGAGGAAAGGAATGGGTCATGAGCGAACCGGCATGGGAATTTATCAGGGGTGATTGGGCTATATGCATGACTCCTAACGTTATGTTTCCAGATGAGACATACGCGGAGCCGGGAGACAGTTTTGTTATTGCTGGCTACTTGGATGATGAATGCAGTGGGGATCGCCTTCTGACCCTATACCGGGGGGAAGGTGCCGAACTGTTCACGGCCCATTGGTCGCATTTTAGAATCACGGATGGGGGCGGGGCATGAGTTACATCTATAGGGTGATTTTTGCTTGTGCCGAATCAAACGAGCGCGAATGTGGCAGGCTTTTCACTTCCAAGAAGAAGGCACAAGCCTTTGAGAATCAAGCTTGTGGCTGGGTCCACTACATACGCACCGAAAAAATAGAAACACCTAGGACAACCAAGGAATGGATTGAATTAGCTAACAAGCTTTAAGGATTGAGCACCTTAGAGCCACACACTGAAAGGGTAAATCATGGAAAATCCAGACTGGTACATTCAGGCAATTAAAAAAAATCACGGCATCGAGCTTGTGATTAATAGCAAGCCACGGCACCCAACAATCATAGACAACGCCCAAGGGCGTCACTTGTCGGGGGGATTGCGCACTAAGAAAGAAGTCAGCCTATGGCTTGATGGTTTTTATACGGCATTGGGGGCGATGCTATGAAGGACCGAAGCAAATCCGCGCGAGCATATGAAGATGCCATGTTCGAACGTCGTATGGGGTCGGCACAAACACGCCACCACTACACAAAAAAACCATCGGCTAATGTTAAAACTGGACCCGTAACAGTTACGCGGACCACGACAGGCACTTGCCCAAAGTCATGCCCATTGCTTGGCAATGGTTGCTATGACCAGCAAGGGAATGGAAACATACATCGTCGCCGCGTAGACTCCGGACAATACGAGACGCTATCTGTTTCCGAGTTTATGAGAGAGATACGCAATTTCACCCAACTCTATCGCCACAACGAAGGGGGCGACCTATGGAATGGGAAAACATCCGAGCACATTTGCGCGGACACGCTCAAAACATTTGCCACAACCAACCGATTCTATAAGCGTACGCCGATTGTCTACACTCACAAAGCTTGTGTGGGTAGTCGCTCACACTGGGCGATTAGAAGGAAGAATCGGGAGGCCATTCAAAACAGTGGAGCCGGGTTTGCTATCAATACCTCGGTTGAATCATTGGTCGACGTCGACGAAGCCTTAGACCATGGCCTAGATTGTGTGGTGGTCTTGCCTGCTGACACTGGCAAGGGTGTTACGAAAACCCCTGGGGGAAATAGGGTTGTGACTTGCCCTGCTACGTATGGGTCAATCCAATGCATCTCGTGTGGTGCGGGGAAACCGCTATGTACTCGCAAGGGGCGCGGTTATGCGATTGGCTTTCCTGCCCATGGTTCGAGTCAGAAGAAAATCACTCTTAGAATTTTGAAAGGGTAAAGACCATGAACAGGAAACCAACAAGGGCCGTAGAATTTTTTAGAGGTTACCGCCGACGATGGGTAGCAGCAATTTACCAAGACGGGGTTTGCGTTAGTTGGCAGACTGTAGGGACCATGAAAAATGTCAAGCGGGCTATCAAAACGCAGCTGGAGCCTAAAGGTATCATCTATTGCATTAACGAATTGGAAGGGTAAAGACCATGTATCAGAAAGCAATTGCCGGTGCCATGCTGGGCACCATAGACAAAGATTTAGCAGCAAACCTAAACGCACTTCATAGTGGGGTGTGCTCCAAAATATTCTGCAGGTGCGGGACAATCCTAGACTCTAGAAAAGCCGTATTGATTGAAGGTGAAGCCGGCGCCGTTCTATCGTGTGGGCCATGCCATGATAAATTGGCTCACAGGCTTAAAGCTAGCGCCGTGGTAACCGATGCGAGGCTGTACAATACCGATGGGACCAAGAGACCTAATCAGCCAACCATGGCCAAGCTAAAGCGCTTGAAAGTCAAAAAGACATTCAAGCTCAAAATGAATATTGAGACTTTTGGGGCAGAATTCAAAACTGTTGAAGCTTCACATTGCGTCAAGATGTATGGCTTTACCCACTACCTACACGGCAAGCGTGGTGACTGGACTTTGAGCGAGTATCAAACGGGGTTAGCTAGCGCGCGTGGTAAGACACAAGCCGAGTGCCTGGCATTGTTTAACCGTCGTATGGGGCTAGGCGCGAAGAAGGTGAAAAGCCTGCTCAAGAAAGCGCTTAAGGAGCATGGGAGGGCTAACCCAGAATGATAATAGTCTGCCTATTCTTCGGCCTGACTATCTTCATTCTCACCCTTTGCGGTATCCTCGATTTTCTCAACTAACCACTCAATGGCACTATCGGCGCCCCTAGCTATGTAGGTCTCCCAGCCTGCATCGCTTAGGGCGCTTAGCCACTTGCGCTGGTTAGCGCTAACGCTCCCGCCCACTGCTCGTTTCAACTCTATAGCTGCTAGGATAGGCGCAAAGATAAGCACGTCCGGAACCCCAGGCTTGACGCCTTGACGCCTAAGGGATGCCGCAACAACCTTGCGCCTATGCCCACCATTTGGCACATGACACCAGAGATATCCTTTCGAGTCGAGATAGGTTGCCAGTTTTATCTGTTCTTTCTCTTCAGTTAACATCGGGACCCCGTGTTCTTACGTAGTATGTGGTGGGCCTGCCCCTTTTGGGCTTGTGTCGTTTCTGGGATATTTGGCCACTGTCAATTAGGTCTTTGATAATCTTTTGCCGCTGGTCTCGGGGGATTGCCCGCGTCGCCATAGTAAGTTTTGCCAGTTTCACCCCATCATAGGGGATATGCCGAAGAACAGATTTCAGCGCCCTTTCGTGTTCACTGTCGGCCACATGCTCAACCACATCACACACACAGATTTTGATTTGGTGGGATACCAGCTCGCAGCCCCATTCTACATCTGTCAGCGATATTTCAGGGCGCTTAAAATCCTGCCCGATGGCACGTATCATGGATATTTTCACGGCATGCTCATAGGCGCGAGACCACAGAGCGTCAGTCCCTGAAGGGCGATATTCTACCATCTGTCCGCGGATATTTTTCTCATAGTCAAAGAGATATTCTTTAGCGTCAGGCGATATTTTCACCGTATGTAAGGGGATATCCATCGTACCGTTGGCGATATCCATGGCGGCCCCTTGCTTAGAGCGGATGTGTTGGAGCACCATCTTGAAGTACCTGACCAGTGGCTCGGGTGGTTCGAGCATGAGAGGCTCTTGCATCTCAGGCATGGAATTACCGATATCAAAAATGATGAGCCGGTTCAGAAAACCATCCATGACCTGAGTGCTTTTGAGTGACTCATAGAAATGGTTTGGGGTGGTTGTACCGTAGAGGCTAACGCATGGCTGGAAGATATCCACACGAGGCCTGGACCCGTCCGTGTCAGCGTACTGCATGCCCCTGAACGTCCCTTTGGCCCGGCTGAATAGTTCCAGTAGGGTGGCCATGATATCGGCCTTGTGGGTGCTTGCATGCTTTGAAGTCAGAGACTTGAGCATCAGCCCAAACTCATCGATAGCAAGCAAGGTGGCCGGTGCCCGCTGGCAGTGCTTGAGCAGTCCCTGTGCCGATGACATCCGGCCCGTCCCTAATCTCTCCCCTGCCCCAGCCTCAGTGAATAACTGGTCAGCACAGTGAAGTGGGTGCTCCTTGCCTGAGCCAGAGAAGCCGATGGTGCAGCAATAGACATTGGTTCGCAGGTTGGTCTGACTGCGATAGTATCTGCCATAGAGCGTGCCCAAGATGGGCAGGGCTGCAGCCAAGGCGAGTACCGGCTGGGGATAGATGGCCGTGCGGTTGATATACTCACACACGGCGCCCAGGGCACCGGGGACGTCGAGCAGGTGCTCGGGTACTCCCCTGACATCGATACCTTCGATGGCCTTGGGTTCAAACCCCTCGTGCTCGATGGCAATGTCTTCCTCTGGGTTGTTGCGCAGGTGGGTGGTGACAACCGAGGCCAGGGTGGTGTTTAGTTCCTCCTTCTCAAGTGGCTCGGGGTTCGTGTCATTCCACTGACCGAGCAATCCCTTGATAGATTTTAGGTCATGACCTTCATGGATATACTGACCCACCATAGATGCCGCTGCATTGTTGCGCCCGCCTTCCTCGATGGGTGAGCCATCGTGAGGCTCTCGAATGGTGGTCGAGTCAAAGAGATATTCTTCTTTCTGCTCGACGCCATTGTATGAGCTGATGAGGGCGAGGTCATCCCTCCCCAGGCTTGGCAGGTCATCAAATGACTGCGCCCCTGCTGCCTTATCTATGACCCATCGGTATCGCTTACCGCTCGAATGCACGGAGGGTGGGCCAACAACATACCCGCCCATACCTCTGACATCCACCTTAGCGTCAAGGTTAACTGAATTTCGAATCTCAAAATCGGACGCACCGTAATAGAAGTGCATGCCCTTGCCGGTCTGTGCGGCCCAGGGGGTGCGCGGTAGATTGTCAATTACCCACTTGATTGAATCACGCGAGTCGGCATCGACAACCACCACGTCCTTACCTGTGATAATGCCAACGTTAGCTGTTGGCCATCTCTCCCACCAGGCTTCTACCTCTTCCTGGGTTGGCGTTTCATTTTGATATTTAGCCCACGGGATGAGCGCTTTTTTCCCCTGTAAGGGAATGACCTTCATCCCATTGTCCCACATTGATATTGCCGCATCTAGCATTGTTGCCACGACTCCCCTCCGAGCTGGCGTAATTTTTATTCACTATCTTGTTTTTCTTCTTCCATAGCCTTCAGCCCCATGACCATTGCTTGCCTCAAAACGTCACTTCGGCTAGGGGACGTCCCGGGGTAACGGTTAATGTCTTTCGCCACGTGGACGATGAGACTGTCAGCCAAATCCAGCACTTGCTGGCTAAGTCTGATTCCTACAACCTGCATGAAAAAAACCTCCTGTAATTGGTTACATCCCGAGTCTATCACCCTGGCGTGCAACGAACAAGTATCTCTTTTTTGTTTCTTTTTTACCTTTACGTTGTTGACATGTCCTTCAGTAATGGTATTATGGGAATAACAAAGAAAGGGGCCGGCATGGCAGACGCAACAAAGAAACCACAACCAGTTGACCTTCTAGCCTTCGAGTTGAGCAAAGCGAAGAAGCTGGAAGCGAGCGCACGCGAGAAGCGTGTGCAGATTGAAGAGCAGCTCATCGAACTCATGGGAGTTCGCGAGGAAGGTGCCACCACGAATGAGGGTAACTTCTTTAAGGTGACAACCACCGGGAAGCTGACACGCAAGTTAGATGTGAAAGCGTTCGCTGAAATCAAGAGTAAGTTCCGGTGCAGGCCTGCCCCGGTGAAGACCACGGTCTCTCTCGATGTGCGAGCGTTCAAGAAGTTGGCGGTCGAAGAACCAGACCTCTATCAGTTGATGTGCGAGACCTGCATCGAGACCAAGCCTGCCAAGGCTGCGGTTACAGTGGTGGAGGTGAGTGATGAAGATTGAAGTAACGATTGAAATCGATGACGACGTGGTTATGTCCGCAGTGAAGAGCGGGCTGAGGTACATCGCGCAGAGTTGGGGCGATGTCAAAATGATACCGTGTGTGATGGGCACGTCCTGGGATATCACAGAGAACGACCCAGACCTGCCAGACGCAGGCAAGCCCCAGGGGCTTGGGTACAACAACATCCGGTCTGGCATCAAGTGGTTGGCCCTCGACTCGCCAGCAGAGTACGCCAAGCTGATGGCTGGCAATGCAGATGAGCAAACCGGGCAATTGATTGTCCAGTACGGACTGTGGAGTGAGGAGCGTTACGTATGACAAAGCGTGAAGGCGAGTTTAGCCAAATAGTTTTTGATGTGCTGAGTCTGGATGATTCAAAAATTTTTGAAAAGGGGAAGGTCTTCCCCCTCAGCGAGAAAGAGAAGAACCGGAAACTGATTATTCTAGCGCTCGGTGTGTTCCAAGAACGGGCCAATGATCTTGCGCTAGAGGCTGAAGATCTTGCCGAGCGAATCGGTAAGTTTGAAGAAGCACTCGTAGAGCAACTGTGGGAGGCAGAAGATGAAACTAATTAGCACAAACCAGCTCGGCCAAGAGGACAACACGAGCATGGTGGTCTATGGGCCTTCGGGGTCAGGCAAGACGTACGCCATCTCGACCATCAAAGAGCCGTGTCTCATTCTGAGTGCGGAGGCAGGGCTGCGGTCACTCGCAGACTTCGATTACCCTGCGGTGGAGATTGAACACCCCGGGCAGTTGATGGATATCCTGAACTGGCTGGCGTCATCAAAGGAAGCCGAAGAGTACACGTGGGTCTGCCTCGACTCCATCTCTGAGATTGCCGAGCAGATCCTCAATGTGGAACTGAAGGCGAACAAGGATGGACGCAAGGCATACGGTGAGATGAACGTGAAGACCACGGCCATTGTCCGCGCCTTTCGTGACCTGAAGAAGTGTGTGTACATGACGGCCAAGCAGGAGCGCGTGAAAGATGAGTTCACAGGGGGCTTGGTCTGCGCGCCAGACATGCCGGGCCAGCGGATGCGGCAGCAACTGCCCTACCTAGTAGACCACGTATTCGCCCTTCAGGCCCACAAGGATGCTGAAGGCAGAATCCGTAGACATTTTCAAACACAGGGTGACGAGAAGTTCGTTGCCAAAACAAGGGGGGGTCGGCTCAAGCAGTTTGTGCCGCCTGACCTGACTCGTATCAACAATCTCCTGAAAGGGGTGGAGTGAAATGGCGTATTTTTCTTTTGACACAGACGACATCGAGAGCGGGCTGATTCCAGATGGGACTGTCGTGAAGGTGGCGGTGGTTGACTCCGACATCGTGGAGCGAGACTGGGGTCTGCGCATGCCGGTGACGGTCGAGGTTCTCGATGGTCAGTGGGAAGGTAGCCGCATCACTGACGGCTACAACATCAAGCATACCAACCCAAAGACGCAGGGTATGGGGCAGAAGCTACTGAAGCGTCTGTGCACGGCAGTGGGCGTGCCCAAGTTTCGGGACACCAATGAGCTTCACGGCAAGCCGTTCATGCTGACCGTAAAGCTCGAACCCGCCAATGGCGACTGGGACGAGAGCAACAGGTTTGGAAAGATGGAACAGTGTCCAGATGCTGCTCCTGTTGGCGAAGAGATGGCTACCCCCTGGGCTATTGAAAAATGACCCAGTTTGCATTCGACCCGGACGGCGAAGTTGCGCGACTCATCGATGATGACAGAGCGAGCAACCAGAAGGATAGCCGACGCGCACACTTGGGCTGTTCTATTATCGGACGGGAGTGCACCCGCGAGATCTGGTACTCGTTTCGGTGGGCAGCGCAGGTTCAATGGTCGGGTCGAATGCTTCGTCTCTTCGACCGAGGGCAGAGAGAAGAAGATGTTTTCGTCTCTCTCCTTCGGTCCATCGGCTGCGAGGTCTGGGACCACACCCCCCACGGTGATCAATACCGGGTCTCGTTTGCCGATGGCTACATTGGTGGAAGCGTTGACGGAGTTGCTAAGGGGATACCCGGTGCTCCCGAGACGCCACACCTCTTGGAGTTCAAGACGCATAACGACAAGAGCTTTCAAGACCTGAAGAAGAAGGGGCTGATTGAATCCAAGCCAGCTCACTACGCCCAGATGCAGTTGTACATGAAGGGGCTGAATCCGCCGCTAAAGCGCGGCCTATACATGGCTGTGAATAAGAACAACGATGAGATCTACACCGAGCGCGTGAAGTATGACGCCTCGATGGCCAAAGAATATCTGGGGCGAGGACTCGATATCGTGGAGTCGCGAGTGCCGCCACCGAAGATATCTAATCGACCTGATTGGTATCAGTGTAGGTGGTGTAACTTCTCCGGGCAGTGCCACAAAGGGCTGCCACTCTCGAAGAACTGTAGAACGTGCGATCACGTCCAGATGCCTGGAGCGGGCAGGTGGACATGCGGAAGAACCAATAAAGATCTGTCTGCGACAGAGCAACGAAATGGGTGTGAAGAATGGAAGTCAACCTAAGGGGATATCAGCAGGAGGCGGTTGATGCCGTCATCCAGTATCTCTTCAAGCGAGAGGGCAACCCCTTGGTTGCGTTGCCCACCGGGTCAGGCAAGAGCCATGTGCAGGCAGGGCTCATCGAGACACTGTTGACCAAGTGGCCGGGCACCACGGTAATGTGCCTCACACACGTCAAAGAACTCATCGAGCAGAACTCAGAGAAGATGCGACTGCACATGCCGGATGTCGGCATCGGCATCTACTCAGCAGGACTCAAGAAACGTGAACTAGGATACCCCGTCACGTTTGCCGGCATCCAATCGATCTACAACAAAGACGTCGAGCCCCCCAACCTCATCATTATCGATGAGTGCCACTTGGTGCCCAAGGAAGGTCAGGGGAGATACCGCCAATTCCTAGAGAGGATGCTTGAGGCTCACCCGAAGCTCCGCGTCATCGGGCTGACTGCCACCCCGTACAGGATGCGCGGCGGTATGTTGACCGGCGGCAAGGGCAAGATGTTCGACTCGGTGGTCTACAACCTTCCAGTCCAGCGACTGATTGATGAGGGCGTGTTGGCCCCAGTCACGAGCGCCCCCACATCGGCAGAGATTGATACCCGTTCAGTCAGCATTCAGGCAGGGGAATACAATCTAAAGGAGTTGGGGTCGGCGGCAGATGACGACCACGTCACCGGGGCTGCCATCACAGATGCCTTCAAGCACGGCGAGCATCGCCGCAGTTGGCTTTTCTTCTGTGTCTCGGTTGCTCATGTCCACCACGTGGCAGACGCCCTCAGAAGAGCAGGTGTGACTGCTGCGCCCATCACAGGTGAGACCCTTGCAGAGGACAGGGCTAAGTGGATTGCCGACTATAAGAAGGGGGATATCAAAGCGCTGGTGAACTGCAACGTTCTGACCACCGGCTTCGATGCGCCCGAGACAGATATGATTGTCCTTCTCCGGCCCACTGTGTCCCCCGGGCTCTATGTCCAGATGGTTGGTCGAGGCATGCGCCCAGCGGAAGGGAAGGATGACTGCCTGGTCCTAGACTATGGTGGCAATATCTCTCGGCACGGGCCCATTGACGACGTAGTTCTGCCCACCGAGACAAGCGGCAAGGGTGAAGCTCCAGTCAAGTTCTGCCCTATCTGCCTGGCAGAGTGCCACCTATCGAAGCGGATGTGCCCCGAGTGCGGTCACATCTTCGAGATGGAAGAGAAGGAACTTGGGAAGAAGGCAAGCAAGCTAGCGCTCCTGAAGGGGCAGAAGGCAGTGGAGCGGCACGAGGTCACATCTGTTGCATATGGGGCGCACAAGAGCAGAGCCGGGCACATGACGCTGCGCGTCGATTACTGGGATGGCTTTGTCATGGTTGCCTCTGAGTGGGTCTGCCTGGAGCACCGAGACTTCGCGAGGCACAAGGCAGAGAAGTGGTGGATCCGGAGAGACAAATACATCGAGCACGTGAAGGACGTTCCGGGGACTGTGGCTGACGCACTGTCGTTTGCCCAAGACCTCTTGGAGCCAAGGGAGGTCCACACTCGGAAGAATGGGAAGTACACCGAGGTTGTGGGATACTTGTTCTAGGTGTGGTTGCTCGCCACACCAGGTGGCGGCCAGGCTTTAACACCCTTTCGCCTGGTCGTCACCGACTACAAGAAGGGGGAGTGCAGGGGGAGGGACTTATGCACGTCAAGACAGAGATACCGTTTGATCGGTCAGGGGAGCCGTCCAGGGGGGCGAGCATTATCAAGATAGTGGCTTACGGCAACACGCCTAAGCAGGCAATGGAACTTCACATACAGATGCGTAATGAGAATTGCATGCGGGGCACTCCAGTCCCCGATGAGCTTGGTTCGCGTTTCACGGTTACATGGAGAGAGGATACTAGAAAACTGGCCGACGTCATCCCGTTTACGGGGAGATGGAACAGGAGGCCGCAGAAAAAGGGGGAATAAGAATGACGTTTTTTGAGTGGGCGTTGGGCATTGCCGTTTCTGGTGTGCTCGGTGCAACAGGTCTTTATTTGTCGTCGTACAAAATGGACGTTTAAGCAAAGGGTAATACAATGAAAGCATCATATGGGGGGCATAGCACGCCTAGCAGGGCCCCGGTAATTCTAACAGTACTGGCGGTAGCAACCGCAGGACACATGGTCATCTATGACTGGGGGGACTTCAAGGTGTCGAAGATGCTCCCGGCATATCCCAGCGAGCCTCGGACAGTTGACCAGCAAAAGCAGTTTCACAACTCACACCTTGAGTCTCAACTTGTGAAGGCAAGACGGCAGATAGCCAAGCTTACCACTCAGGTCATTCCCGATAACAGGGAGTCCGGAGAGGAAGAGCGCAGGCGCTGGCAGGAGCAGAAGGAGCACCTGCTTGCGCGCATTGCTGATCTTGAGGAGAAGATTCATTTAATCGTTAACGCACGCGGGGAACACACCACTACTGGCAGTGAGTGGATTGGTCGCCTGGCTGAAGGGGGAGAGTCATGAGTCGCAAAAAGCTATTCAAGGAAGACCATCAAAGATTGCAGTCAATCGTGGAGACGACCATCCTGCTCACTAACGAGTGTGCGGACAGGAGCGCTGAGTATTATCGGCGGTATCAGATAGAGGGGCACGCCCAGGACTTGGAGTTGAGTGACCTTCTTCGTGGGGCAGTCAGCGACTTGAAGATTCTTGAGGAAAAGATGGGTGAGGGGTCGTCTCTTGACCAGGCGCTTAAAGAGCGGGTCGCGAAAGAGCCTGGCCGCATTGGTGCTTTCTTTGGAAAGAAGAGTCCGCATCAAGCAGTTCTGCGGCACATCGAGGCAACGGAGGAGGCGGCATGAAATTGTTTTGTTACATCGGCCTCCACTCATGGGGCTACCATGGCAATTACTTTAGAGCCTGCTATCACTGTCATCGGGGGCAAAGCAGGAGCAAGCGAAACGGATTGCCGACTACCTGGCAGTACGTGATTGGGGAGTACTAGATGACCAAGGTATACCTGGTACCGGCACGAACCTATTGGGCCGGAATGAGCCTGTTTTTGCTAAATGGTGTATTGCTGCTCGTGGCGGCCTTCGGCGAATACTGAGGGGGGATGAAATGAAGAAGTTAACTGGGGGATTGATTGTTAAACTTGTCCAGCTCGGGGCATTAGACAGGGAGAAGTGGCGTCCGCGCCTGTTCTACCCTGAGAAGAAAAGACCGAGGCAGGATGTTCGCGTGACGCCAGAGGAACTTCAAGAGATCATCGCGGCTCTTGAGTTCATCCGTCATGAGACAAAGCACAACCTTGAAAAGAACCAACGGATGTATGCAAATAAGATTGTTGGGAGGGATTTGTTTGATGCTTAAAATTGGGCGAAAGATGCGTGATATCCAGGCGAGCCACATGCTTCCAAAGATGCCGCACGGACACAAATGCCGCAACGATCATGGACACACTTACGGCGTTCGCGTTGAGGTTACTGGCAAGGAGGACGAGAACGGTATCATTATTGATACGGGCAAATTGGACGAAGTGTTTCAGTATATCTTCGACACGCTTGACCATCGATACCTTAATGACATCCCTGGCCTGGAAAACCCAACAACGGAAAATCTGTGCAAGTGGATATGGGACAGGATGTTTAAGGTTATTGGCGACCATCCACAAATACACAAGGTTGGCATCCTTGTGTGGGAGTCCAATGACTCTTACGGATTTTATGACGGGCCATGATTCCTTATTGTTCTGCCACCGGAACCATCTCCACCCGGGAAAAGCTCATCGCTGCCGGGTGGAGAGTTCTAGTTGTCGCCACAGGCCACGACAAGAACTACGGTATCCCATACGCCATCGACAATGGCGCGTGGTACGCCTACCAAAACGAGAAGCCATTTGATGTCGGAGCATTCCGCAAGGTGCTCGACTGGTCAACCAAACAGGAGCTACGCCCCGACTGGATAGTCGTCCCCGACAAGGTGGCTTCACCGGACTCGCTAGAGTTCTCTCTTGGTTGGCTGCCAGAGGTTCAGCCGTACGCTGACATCTCGCTTCTTGCCGTCCAAGATGGGATGAAGCCGGAAGACGTTGAGCCACACCTCGGCCCAAGGGTCGGAGTCTTCCTTGGAGGGACAACAGAATTTAAGTTGAAGACAATGATGAGCTGGGGGAAGCTCTGCCACAACAGGTGTTATTTCCATGTGGGCAGGGTGAATACGGTAAAGAGAATATCTTACTGCGCCGCTGCTGGCGCAAATTCATTTGACGGTACGAGCGTGTGTCGGTTCCCGAAGAACCTGCGCAGGCTCGACAAAGCAAGAAAGCAGATGGCGTTGCCGCTGCTATAGGAGAATCAAGATGAGAGACATTGTAAGACTGAGTGAAGTTGAGCCCGTAGAGAAAGACCTTTGGGAACTTACGGATACAGAGATAACAACGCGCATGGGTAGCTATAAGTATTCAATCGAGCTTGTGAGAATCCAAACAAAGCGGGATGTGTTGATGTGGGTTTCCCACCTTGCGATGAAAACCTGGATGACCAAGCAGGGGCTCAAGCAGTTTGCTGAACTGCTCTTAAACAATCACACAGAGATACCCACCACAGAGGAAGTAGTAAGCTAGCGAACCCATGGGAACTCCGACCAACGTGCCATCGGTCTGTTCACTTCACCCCTGGTATCGAAGTGGGTAAACGTCCCGTAGAGGCCTAGTCCGTAATTCATCCCCTCGTACCGCCGGGCAATGCCCTCAAGCGTTATGTAGAGCTTGAGGATGTGCTCTCCGTGGCGTTTGCCCACGTCTGAATAGGTAACGTCAGCCGCGTAAACGGTGCCGCCTATAGGCAGGTGTAGGCTGTTCTTTTTCCCGCCCACCTCATCGTTATGCTTGGGGCACCGGTATCCACTGTTGATGCGGAGTGGCCCTAGCTGAGCACGAGCCGAGTCAAGAATACCTACAAGCCTGCGACTCGGTGCGGTGAGCTTGCAGCACGGACACTCAAACTCAGAGGCCTTGAAGTATTTGCCTATCTGGCTCACCTACCATCTCCACTTCAGTCCGGCAGTCGCCTGCCAATCCAGTGCCTCGTTCATCTCTACGCCCGCATCAACGAACGCGCTCAGTCCCTCAGTAATCTCGCCACTAACCGACGCAAAGGCCTGGGCCCCCACTTTAGAACTGCCAGCGCTG
>Ga0080013_1003696_pt1 | contig 15768 bp, 24 predicted proteins | sample ETNvirenome_6_85_FD_69236 | JGI IMG/M metagenome (GOLD analysis project Ga0080013, IMG submission 69236) | Marine viral communities from the Pacific Ocean - ETNP_6_85 (SPADES assembly) (version 2) | ecosystem: Environmental > Aquatic > Marine > Oceanic | place: Pacific Ocean | collected 2013-06-19
CCTGCTCACTCATTTCTTCTCAACTCCTCCTCCAACGTGGGGAATATCGCAGACTCAATGCACACATACACACCGCCCGAATAGTAATTCTCTTCCATCTGTAAGCCGATACTCACAGCTCTCGCTTCTTCTAACCCATCAGCAACAGTCCAAAAATCTAACGTGTCGTCCTGCTCCTCGTTCTCAAACGAGGCAACAACAACAAACAACCCGCTCGCATTGTCCTTTACTGCTTCTAACATTTCACTAACGTGCATTTCTTCTCACCTCCTTGTACGTAGTCCAACCATCAATCGCACCATCTTCTCGAATACAAGAAACGATCCAATCAATAGCAATCCAAACACTCACAACACCAACCAACATCAAAGCTGAATGTAAAAATAATAATTCCATAATTTTGTACTCCTTCTAGTACGTTCCTGGAGTGACCCCCAGGCTTGCCGCACGGCAAGAAAATATAAGCAAAAAAAAATGGGGAGCCTTTCGGCTCCCCATTAAATTATTTGGTCTTTGCTAGTTCCTTAGACTCTGCATTCGTAGGGTCAAGAAATTCGTTAGCAAGTTTCAAAACTGCTTTCGAAATTTGATCTACAAAAGGCTCATAGTCATCACGATTATTCGCAATAGCTGATGCGATCCGAATTAATTCGGCTACGTCATCCTTAGGAGTAATTGCCTTAGCATCAAGATCATGACCATTAGTTTCTGTTTCTGTTTCTGATGTTTCTGTTTCTGTTTCTGTTTCAACGACGCTTGGATCTAATTTTTTCTTTAGCTCTTTAGCTTTCGATTGAGTCCAATGTTCATAATCTTTTGCCGCTAAGTTTTTCAAAACTTTTGACTTCAGATTAGGAAACTTTGTAACCATCCCGTAGAGCTCTTTATAAGCTACGAATTGGGCGTGTTTCCTATCTGCCGCCGTCCTGAAAATCTCTGACATGTTTCGATACTTGACTAACTCTTCATACTGAATCGGAAATTCAATCTTTAGAGCGTTTTGTATCTGTTCAAATATTTCGTACTGCCTAGCTTTAGAGCCGTCGGGATTAACCCAATGACCCTCGCTAGCTTTCGGAAATATTGAACGAAACAAATCGGCAATTTCCCACCGAAGAGCCGTAACGCCTTTAGAGCTTTGCCGCCATGCGGTAGCAAGAGTTTTGAAGTCCTTACGGTTTTCGTCGGTTACGTGATTTGCAAAGGATCTAGAAAGACCCTCATTAGTTTTTGACATGATTAAATGTCCTTCCCTAAATCGAATCTTTTCAGATTTGATTTATTCTGTTTTTAATGTGCAACGATTCTCGGTAAGACTGGCTATGACCTTTCGGTATATCTCCAGTTGATCCCACTAAGAACCACTAAGTACCACTCTAATTGATAGATAGATCAAACACAACTCTTGCCGCACGGCAAGACAGATTTCTAGCTGTTCGGTTTGACTTCAGTACGAAAACCTGCTACAAGATCCAAAAGCGCATAATGAGAATGATTCTCACCTGGAAGTAGGTGGGTACACCAAGCCCCCCCAGGGGGCGGGCGGACACATATGTATAGATAAGCATCCCCAAATGCGTAATACTTTTTAACCTGGTTTCTTTTACGTACTATGAACGTGAGCTAGCTTGTTTCTAACGCTAGCTGCTAGCTGCTAGCGTTGAACTCTTTGGGGAGTTCAACTCGGAGATTAGCACTCCGTCGTCTATAGTGTACCGCAGTCCCATTCTAATTTTGGGACGTTCCTTAACTTTATTATGGAGGTTGATATGCCAAAAAATGGTGGCGGTAAAGGCTGGAGAGTAGACCCAGATACGGGTGAGAAACTCATGCCTGACATGTGGAAGAGTTTATTGGATTGGTTGTTACAGGGTCCGCAACGTGACCCGAAACACCAGTACGAGTGGGCTGATTTAAATGGTGTGCATGAGGATTCTTTGCGTCGTATTAAGCGTGATCCTAGGTTTATGAAGGAGTGGGATCGTCGTGCTGCGGAGTTGAATATTCATCCTGAGCGTACTCAGACTGTGATTGATGCTTTGTTTGCTCAGGCTGCTGATGGTGATGTGAAGGCTGCGTCTTTGTATTTGCAGTATATTGAGAAGTTTACGCCGAAGCGTCGTCTTGTTGTTGAGGATAAGGATGCGTCTAGTTTGTCTGATTTAGAGCTGGCTGAGGAGTTGGAGGCTTTGGTGGCCGAGTTTAAACCTGAGGAGGTTGCTGATGAGGCCGTGGAGTGATGTCCCCGAAGAGGCTATGGGAGAGTGGGTTGATCCCTTTGTCGATGAGGAAATCTTTTGCGGGTTGGAAACGCCTGAGGAATGTGAATCGTGCGGTTGAGCAAGTGGGAGAAGGCTTTGATCAGCGTGATTATAATGGGAAGCTTTTTGTGTATAGCGTTTGTGGTTGGGGTGTTACTTCGGATTGTACAAGAGTTGTTCAATTAGATGAACAAGACACTTAAATTGATTACAGCCATCACTGGTCTGCTTGTCGCTATTGGTACTCTTATTGGGGCTATTACGGTGACTTTGGGGAAAGATAAGAATGATGCTGGTAGTTATTCGTATACTACGATAATCTTGGATTCGCCTGAGAAGTATGAACAGTTTTTAAGTAATCACCCTGGTTAGGAGCAGTTATGTCCGTTTTGGTTCACGAGAATTTTGGTAACAACTGGGAGGATTCTTGGGATGGGAAGATTCACAATTCTTATGTGAGTGAAGATGCTTTACAGTTGATGTTTAAGCGTAACAGCCATTATGGGTGTGCTTTGTATAAGGATGTGACCCCTTCACGTCATGTGAAGGTGTCTTACAGGGTTAAGCTTTTACCTAGTTGGAACTCTGATTCGACTGGTAAGACTTTAGGTTTCGCTGATTTGCGTTGGAAGGATTCTAAGGGTCGTTCTTTCGGTCATGGTAACCGTCGTCCTAGCCCTGATGGTTTTTCTTTTCGTACATGGTTTGGTAAGACTTCTGGTTTGATGGTGCCTATTGGTATGTACGTTTACCATTTGGGGCAGAAACCCAGGTGGGGTGATTCTATTAAGGTTGGGTCTGTGAAGGTTGGTGGCCCTGAGGTTTTGTTTGAGTGTGAAGCCGATTTTGATGACGGGTTTATTCGTGCTCGTATTGATGGCGGCGATTGGGTTCGTCACAATATTGTTGTGACTGATAAGACTGCTGTTACTAGGGCTTGGTTGGATGCCTATTATGGTGGTCCTGCTGTCGCTAAGAAGAACATGGCTTGGTCTGTTAGGGATTACAAGTTGGAGAATTTGGGTCCTGATCCGTTAGCTGAGGGTATTGATTGGGATGCTATAAGTCGTATGGTTGCGGCTAAGGAAGAGGCTGATAAGCAAACGGAGGAGTCTGAGAAGGCTGTTGAGAAATCTTTGTCGATTGCCGATCAGCTTAGGGAGTTAGCTGATAAGGTCGAGTTGCTCGAAGGTTAACGATGTCTCGTGTAGCCGAGTTAAGACAAGAAGCAGAGTGGAGAAAATGTGAAAGAAATGAGTCTTATTTCCTACGTAAGTATTGGCATATCGCTCATCCTGCTCATGGTCGTATTCTTTTTGATTTACGACGTGCACAAGCAGATGCCCTCGAACACTGGGGAGAGAACCGTTACAGTCTCACCTTAAAAGCAAGGCAGATCGGGTGGACGACTCTTGTTTCTGCTCACCAGTTTTGGTTAGCTTTTTTTCATCCTGATCAGAACATTATTGATTTGTCTCGTACTGAGCGTGAAGCTGTGTTGTTGTTGCGTAAAACCAAGTATGGTTTTTCGCATTTGCCTACTTGGATGGTTGAGCGTGGCCCTAAGTCTATTGTTGAGCATCAGCAAAGAATGTTTTTCGGGAATGGTTCTCAAATAACTTCAATGCCTTCAGCATCCGATCCTGCTCGTGGCGAGTCGGCTACACTGATTGTTGTTGATGAGTGGGCGTTTTTACCTAATCCTGAGGAAGCATGGGCTTCGATTGAACCAGTCGCTGATGTCGGTGGTCGCATTATTGGTTTGTCCACCGCTAATGGTTCTGGCAATTTTTTTCATCATCTTTGGACTGGTGCAACAGCAGGTAATAACAAGTTTGCGACGATGTTCTATCCGTGGTCTGCGACTGAGGATCGTGACCAGTCTTGGTACGAATCTAAACAAATTTCGATGTTGCCTTGGCAGTTGGCTCAAGAGTATCCGACTACGCCTGAGGAGGCTTTTGTAAGGTCAGGTAACCCTGTGTTTGATTTGGATGTTTTGGATGAGATGGAGCTGCGGTGCCGTTCAGGTACTGAAGGTTATTTGCATAACACGTCAGCTAAATCTGTGGAGTTCAGGGTATGAGTTTAACTGTCTGGCAATACCCTAATGGGCAGAGCAGTTATGTGATGGGTGTTGATACTGCTGAGGGTTTAGGTCATGGGGATTATTCGTGTATTCAAGTGTTGGATGTTCAGACTGGTGAACAGGCAGCAATTTGGCATGGGCATATTCCTCCTGATGAGCTGGCTCACGAATGTGAGCGTGTCGGTTTGTTTTACAGGGATGCGTTGTGTTGCGTGGAGTCTAATAACCATGGTTTGACTACGATCACTGTGTTGAGACAGTTGGGTTATCCCAGGCTGTTTCGTAAACGTGCTTTGAATCAGGTCACAACTAAAATTTCTCAAGAGTATGGGTGGAAGACAACTAGGACTTCTAAACCTTTGATGATTGATGATTTGTCTATGGCTTTGCGTAGCGGTGAGTTGACTATTTATGATTTGAACACTGTTAAGGAGTTGAGGACTTTTGTGCGTAATGAGCGTGGGAGTATGTCTGGTTCTCCTTTCGATGACCGTGTGATGGCTTTAGCTTTAGCTAATCAGATGCGAAAGTTTGCTTTCGCCCCTGAATATGTGGAGCAACCTGACGATTATTGGACTGTTGAATGGTTCCGCAGGTTGGCTACGGGTGAAAGTAATGATCCTGCTGATGCTATGAGAATTGGTTCTAATACAGTACGTGGGACACCTAGGCTAGGTTTATAGATATATCTACAAGGAGATTGCTAATGGCAAGATTCGTTTCGCACACCAGTGCGTCGGAAACAGTTGATGGCCCTAAGGGTCAGAATAATAAAATGGAGCGTGGCGGTTCAGTTGTAACTAACCCTTTATGGGATGCTGCACAACCTAACTCTCCTCGTCAAAGATTTGACGATCCTAAATATGCCAATATGACAGGTGGTTATGGCGAACAAACTGTTCGTGAAACACCAACTAATCAGCATGGTACAACAGGTAAGGTTGAACCTAATGTTAAACCACAACCTGATTTAGCTGGTCATACTTACACGCCGCATACTAAGCGTCCGTAACAATGGCGGTCCTCCCTCCTGAGGCCACATACCAAGAGTTCTGCAAATATGTTGAAGAGCATAAAGGCTCTAAGACGCATGATGAGTTGTTGGATTTGTGGGAGTGGCGACAAAAGCTTTTAGGGTTGCGAATACACACGGATCGTGCTTGGCGTGAACGTGCGTTAGCTCCTGATGAGATACACTTGACTCGTAATGAGCGGGAACAAAAAGTTATCGCTGAAGCGAAAGCTCAAGGCAGGAACATAGAGAAAGTTTAATGGCACGTAAAACAAGATCTGAACAGTTAGGTGATTTCCAACACAAGTTGGATCTTTCACGACGTTGGCGGGACCAAGAAGGTTACGATAATCTTTGGCGACGTTTAATAGATTTGTACCGTGGTAAACATTGGCCTTTAACTACGACAGCTCAACGGGATTTGATAGCTGTCAACTTGGCTTTTTCAACGATTAACGTTATAGCACCTAGTGTTTCGGTTAATCATCCTAAGATCACAGTTAAAGCTAATCATCCTAATGAGGAAGACCAGGCTGCTTTTGTTGAGGCTGTTATCAACCATTTGTGGAGGCATCACGATTTCCGTAAGCCTTTCCGTCGTTCTGTTAAAGATTTTCTTATTTTCGGTCACGGCTGGTTGAAAGTCGGTTGGCGTTTCATTGAACAGGAACGTTCTTTAGGTGACGGTGAACGTGAAGAAATTTATGATACGGCTGTTGGGGAAGCAGACATGTTCGCTGTTGAGAATCCTGCTATGGCAGGGGAGTTGCCTACTAATGAGGAGATAGCAGCTAACCTTCCAACTACTGAAATGACAGTTGTTGAAGATCAACCTTTCGTTGAGAGGGTTTCTCCTTTCGACATGTTTGTTGATCCTGAAGCTACTTGCATGGAGGATCTCACTTGGATAGCTCAAAGAGTTATCCGTCCTTTGGAGGAAGCTAAAGAAGATCGTCGTTACAGCCCATCTATTCGCAGAGGGTTGACTGCTAACGCAAACATCAACCCAATGTACTCGGATGGTTATTACGAGGATTCTAAAGACGAATTTGTTAGCGATGATCGTGTGGTCATTTGGGAATATTATGATATTCCCGCTAACACAATGTCAGTGTTCGCTGATAATGGTGAAGGTTTCTTAGTGTCTCCTACACCTATGCCTTATGCTTTCGGGCAGCCTTTCGTAATGTTACGAAATTATGATGTGCCTGAATTGTTTTACCCTGTGGGTGATATTGAACCTATAGAGTCTTTGCAACTGGAATTGGATAAAACCAGATCCCAGTTGATGAATGACAGAAAAAGATATGCTCGTAAATATTTGTATCACGAGCGTTCATTCGGTCCTGAAGGTCGTGAAGCTTTAGAATCGGATGAGGATGGTCGTTTGGTTCCTGTTGTGGATGAGAACAAACCTTTAAGTGAGGTTGTTGTACCTATGCCGCAGGTTCCTATTTCAAACGACATTTATGCGTATTCAAACATTATTGAAGAAGACATTAATACTGTTTCAGGTGTTTCAGAATATGCGAGAGGCGCTATGCCTGAGATCCGTCGCACAGCGACGGAAGCATCTATTATCGCTGATGCTCAAAACGCTAGAGCTGCGGACAAACTTGCGATTGTTGAAATCTCTATTGGTCACGTAGCTCGACGTGTTTTGCAACTTATTCAAGAATTTATGACTGGTGAGGCTATGGCTAGAGTCGCTTTGAAAGGCGGCGAAAGTTTGTACGTTCCTTACACTCGTGAAGAGGTTTTAGGCGAGTACGATTTCTCAGTTGAGGGCGGTTCAACCCAACCTATTAACGACACGATTCGTAAACAGCAAGCGGTTTCTTTAATGAATGCCGTAGCCCCATTTGTGGGTACTGTTATTGATCCTGCTGCATTAGCTATGCACATACTTGAGGAAGGGTTTGATATTAAAGACCCTGCCAAGTTTTTAATTCAGCAGCCTGCGACACCTCAGGAGCAGGAGATTGCGGGTGAGGTACCTGCGCCACCTCAGGGCGATGTTCCTATGCCGCAAGGGGTTGGGCCAGAGATGGCTATGGGGCCAATGACACCTGAGGGTGGTTCATTTGCTCCTACTGGTGGGGTCCCTCCTGAGCTGTTGTTGCAGTTACAAAATCAGATGGGTTTAGAATTACCTAACCTTTAATCCCCCATATGGGACACTTTATGGTGTGTAATAGGAGCAACCAATTTATAGGACTCCTTAGGAGGCGATAGTGCCCGAAGAAAACATAGAAACAACGGAACCCGCAATAGTGGACAATTCAGAAATTTCGATAGAAGAACCGATGGAACCTGGTGGTGATTACACCGTCAAGATTGATGGTGCGGAGCATCAGGTCACCCTTGAGGAACTTCAACATGGATATCAACGACAAGCGGATTACACCCGTAAGACGCAAGAGTTGGCTTCCGAACGTCAACGTTTGCAGCAAGCAGAGACTATTGTGAATGCTTTAGAAGCAGATCCGCAAGGGACTCTGGAAGCTTTAGGTGGTGCACTTGGTGTGCAGGGCAACCCTGGAACTCAAGACGATATGTCTTGGGAGGATGAGGACCCGACGACACAGCGTGTAGCGCAACTTGAAGCACAAGTTGCTCATCAAGCGAAGACGCATAGACAACAAGCTTTAGACAAAGAGGTAACAAGGCTTAAAGGGGTTTACGGCGAGTTTGATGAACGTGAGTTGTTTCAACATGCGTTAAATAACAAAATCGCTAACCTTGAAGCTGCTTACGCCCATAAGAATTTTGGCACTATAGCTAGTTACGCTGGTCAGTTACAGCGTGACGCTGATGCTTTAGACGCTAAAAGGAAAGGGGCACCCGTATCGGGCGGTAAATCCGTTCAGGAGGGTGCGTTGAGCACAGATTCAGGGAAAGCTCCTTCTTCGTTGCGTGAGGCTTTTGCTTTAGCTAAACAACAATTAGGCAACTAACCTTTTAAGGAGAAATTAAAATGGCAGCGGGAAACGCTAACTTTGACGAGATTCTCTCCACTACGTTAAACAACTATATACCTAAACTGACTGACAACATTTTCACAGCTAGACCTTTGTTCTACGCTTTGACAAATGGTCAGACAATTAGGCGTGTTTCGGGTGGTGCGAAGATCGTTGTTCCTCTAATTTATGGAACAAACTCAACTGCTGGTTCTTACTCAGGAACAGACACTATTTCCACTACAGCTCAGACTGGCATCACAGCCGCTGAGTTCGATTGGAAACAGTATGCTGCTACGGTAACAATCAACGGTCTTGAAGAAGCCAAAAACAATGGCGAAGCACAGATCATTGATCTGTTGGAAGGTAAAATCTTCCAAACACAAGAAACAATTATCGAAAACTTGAACACCATGCTTTTCGGTAATGGTACAGGTAACAGTAGCAAGGACATGCTTGGACTTGCAGCTTGCATCGGTTCAGGCAATGATGACGGTTCTGCCGCTTTTGCTGGTATTGATGCAACTGACTCAGACAACTCTTGGTGGAGATCACAAGTTTCTAACCAAGCTGGTGCAATAGATGTTGCTTCAATGGCTACCATGTACAACAACTGTTCCGTTGGTAACGATCAACCAACAATCATCGTAACTGGTCAAAGCCAGTACGAGGCTTACGAAGCTCTCCTTGATGGACAGATTCGTTACACAGATACCGATATGGCAGACGGAGGGTTCCAGAATCTTCTGTTCAAGGGATGCCCAATCACTTTTGATGGCACTCTTTCTGGTGAAGGAAAAATGTATTTCCTTAACACCAAGTATCTCCAGTTGGTAGCCCACAGCGACGTATGGTTCAAACCTACTCCGTTTGTGCGCCCAACCAACCAGGATGCTGTGTTCTCACAGATTCTCTGCTACGGAAACTTGACAGTGAGCAACCGTTCCCGTCAAGGATACATCTACGGTATAACACCTGCTTAATCATGGGTAGGGAATTTGCTTACGCATATAAGTCAGGGGCACGTCCAGCAGGTCAACCTAGATCTGATACTAATTTCCGTGACGCTTCCCCCCGCCCTGCGGCGGTGGGACCGAATAACAGAAATGTAACTCGTGTTAATGACACTGCGGTAACGCAAAAACCTATTTCTGAGAAGGTGAACAAGTGTAGTGCGCTGACTCGTAGCGGTGACCCCTGCAAAGGGCGACCCGTTACGGGCAGTGACCTATGCGTTTTCCACAAGGAATAAAATGCAAATTTCAGAAATGAGAACTTATATCCGTTCTGTGGTGGATATAGATTCGACAGACATTTCAGATGATACGTTAAATCGTTTTTTAGGTGAGGGTTATGACCGTATTGTTTACAGTCAGAAACGTTGGCCTTTTCTGGAAGTTTCAACAACTTTCACAACAGTAGGCGGTCAGAAAGATTACACGCTGGCTGCTGTGGGTGCGTCAGTTACTAACGGTTTACGTGAAGTAGCTGCGTTACGCACCGATAATCATGTCATTACTTTCGTTGGTCGTGACGAAGGTGATGTGGTTTACCCATTGAATGTGGGTACTTCAGGTGACCCGTGGTGGTGGTCTTACTGGGGTGACAACGTAAGGTTGTACCCAACTCCTTCATCTGGTGCGACAATAAATGTACGAGGTTATAAGGAAGCTGCGGCTTTCGGAGCGGGTTCTTCAGATGCTACTGAACCTTCGACTTTACCAACCCCATTTCATATTGTTGTAGCTACTTACGGCATTTCGAGAGCTTATGAACAGCAAGAAGACCCTCAGATGGCTTCTAGTTACATGGGGTTGTTTATAACAGAGTTGCAGAATCTCAGGGAACGGTATGAGGACATGCCAGCTCCGCAACCTGTGAGGTTAAACAGTCGGAACGCAAGTCGTTGGCGTTCACAAGTTATTTTACCTAATCGGCTGCGCTACTCTTGGGAGTAGCTGATGGCGACTTATAGCCATTATGGGAAGATGTCATCATCTTCACGTAAATCTAATTTTAAATTAACCGCTTTAGAGTCCTTTTCTGGCGGTCTCAACATGAGAGCCGACCAGTTCAATCTGGCTCCTAATGAATCCCCAGATTTGTTGAACGTTATTGTTGACCCTAGAGGTGGTATTAAGCAACGTGATGGTGTTGACCGTCGCAACAGCACCCCTTTATCAGCGGACGTTAAAGGAATGTGGGCTTTTCATTTGACTAGCGGCACAACAGCTTTAAGCACAGCTAACGCTGTAATGGTTAATTATGATACTAAAATAGGTTGGTCTACGGCAGATAACTTTAAGGAACTTACTGGTATGACAGCCAGAACTGCTGGTTCTAAAGTTTATGGCATAACAATGAACGACGTTATGTACGCTGTTTCTTACGATAAGCCTTCTTTCAAATGGGATGGTGTGTCAAGTTCTGGTGCAGCAGATTTAGGTGCGACTTTGGATGGTACTACAGGTAACATGCCACAAGGCAAATATATTGCGATGTGGAACAATTTTGCTTGGGTGGCTCACACATACGAATCGGGCACTGCACACAGATCCAGATTGCGTTGGTCTAAACAGAATGATCCTGAAAGCTGGGAAGCAGCAGATTATGTTGACATTGATGTCGGTGAACATGGTGATTATATAACTGGTTTAGCTGCTTACGGCGACAGGCTTGTTGTGTTTAAATCAAACAGCACTTACGCAGTTTTCGGTTTCGATTCTGATTCTTTTCAAGTTGTTTTACAGTCAGCTTCAGTGGGTATGACCCCTGATTCGACACCAGCGGTGTCACCTAACGGCGTGTTTTTTTGGGCTGCTCAAGAAGGAGTTTACTTATACAACGGGCAACAGTTCGTTTATTTGTTTACGAAACTGTTTCCTGGTATAACGCAAAACAAGATCACTTTTGATACTGCACCTGAGTTAGCTTGGGGTGACAACAGGGTTTATGTGTCTGTTGACTGGACTGAAGGGGCTACGACTACACGCAGAACTCTTATTTATGATCCAACTTTGGGTGAAGCTGGAGCTTGGGTTTTAACAGATATTGATGCAGGTCCCCTGCTTTCATACCGTCCACCTAATGAACGTGCAAAAGTCTTAGGGGGATGTGTTGCTAATACGGGGTCAGTTATTGATTTGGATGATGATTCTGACCGTATGACTGATAGATATACAGCTTCAACTGAAACTCACATAACTTCGTACTTTGTTACACCTTGGTTGGTGGGGAGCGATCCTATAACTAAGAAACGTTGGGGTAAACCAAGGTTTATTACGTTAGCTGATGAGACAATGACCATGAGTATCCAAGTTTACAAGGACTATGACAGGTCGGAAGTGGCTAAAACCATTCCGATTACTGTAACTGGTCGGGCTTCTTCATCTAAATGGGGTACAGCCAAATGGAACGATTCTGACCCTGATTCTGCTTATTATGCAGCTTGGGATGCTGTGACAGCTTCTTTAACGGCAGATGTTATACGTTTACCTACACTTGGGACAGCGCAGTCTATATCCATGAAGGTTAATGGTCCAACTACTAACAAACATTGGGAGATAAACGCTATGGCGTTTACATACAATCCGAGAAGGTTGCGTTAAATGGCTGCTCTTGCTGTCACTAATAGTTTCTCGGCAGGAACAACAATAGTTGCTGCCGACATGAATGAGAATTTTACTGACATTGTTGACTGGGCAACAAATACACCTAGTTTAGGTAAGAGCGCTAGTTACACAACTATAACTGGAAAACTTTTATGTACGGAATTGGCTGATTTCTACGGAAATATACAGTTACAAGGTGCAGGTGCGTTTGTTGGTTGGGAAGGAGCATCTGCGGACGATTACGAAACTGTGTTGTACGCAACTGGTCCAACTGCTGATCGAGCAATTTATTTGCCCGATGCGGCAGGAACAGTGGCTTTAACTTCTGACATTACAGGCACAGTCTGGGATGATCAGAGCAATATACTCGCTAACTCGGTTTTCAATTAAATAAAGGAAAGGTAATATGGCAACATATTCAAAAGAACTGCTGTCAGGCAGCACACAAGGAAAGAACATTTCCGTAACAGGCACCACAACAGGCGCTTCTGTTACAGTTCACACTGCTGTGTCAGGCACAACTGATCTCGATGAGATATGGTTGTACGCTTGCAACACATCAGCAACAGCCCGTGTTCTTACCATCGAATACGGTGGGACTACAGATCAGGATGATCTGGTGGAACTTGAAATCGCTGCTGACTCAGGTTGGGTGCTGATATGCCCTGGTCTGCTTTTGCAAAATGGTCTTATCGTTAAGGCTTTTGCGGCAGCGGGGGATGTTATCAACATCAACGGGTTTGTTAATAGAATAGATAACTAAGAGGTCTTATAGTGTTTCGACAAGATAGGACTAACCCTAGCACTGCGGTTTCAACGTGGAAGGCTCGGAAGGATTTGGCTAAGGCTAATCCGTCTACGGCTGTTTCTGCGTGGTTGAACGGCGGTTTGGCTGGTGGTGCTGCCATGACTGCTTTTGGTGGCGTTATCACTCAGTATGAGGATTCTGGTACAACGTATCGTGTTCATACTTTCAGGGGTTCTGGCACGTTTACTGTTTCTGCTGGTTCCGCTGATGTGGATTATCTGATCGTCGCAGGCGGCGGCGGTGGAGGCGGGCGTTCCTCGTCCACCTACAACGCTGGTGGCGGCGGCGCTGGGGGCCTGTTGACAAGTACGGCCGTTACCGTCGATGTGGCTTCCAGCCCGTACACCATCACTGTTGGTGCGGGTGGAGCGGGCGGCGATGATGCTCAGGGCGCTACAGGTTCCAACAGTTCCGCTTTAGGGGTGACTTGCACGGGCGGCGGCTTGGGGCATTACTACGACCCGGGTGGCGCTGGCGGTTCAGGCGGGGGCGGGGGCACAAACGGCCCTCCCGGACACGAAGCCGCTGGTGGGGCTGGTGTCGCAGGTCCGCCCCGTCAGGGATATGACGGTGGTATGGGCGGAGATAACGCCTCCAATGAAGCCGCTGGGGGAGGCGGTGGCGCAGGTGGCGTAGGCGAGGACTACAACACCGACGGTTCCCAGTACGGCGGTGACGGTGGTGCTGGTGCCACAGGTTATGGCGTTACAGCGACAACTCCGACTTATGCGGGTGGCGGAGGCGGATCTGGTACGAGCAATCAGGGGTCTGGTGGTTCTGGTGGCGGCGGCGATGCAACAAGAACAACAGAGCCTGCCCACAGCGGCGCTCCGAATACGGGCGGCGGCGGTGGAGGCAAGGGGGGCGACGGTAGCGTTGGTGGACAGGCGGGCGACGGTGGTGCGGGCATTGTCATCATCCGATACGCGGTGGCATAATGACAGTAAACACAGCAACACCCGATTACATAGTTGATGGCGTTCTCACTGATGGTGAGTCGTGGGTTCCTCTTTCTTCAACTGTTGTTTCTGGTACTTCAACTGCAACAATTACTATGGAATCTACTACTGGTGTTAACGACTGGTCACAGTACATGGATTTGGTACTCATTTGGTATGCGAAAATAATTGATGCTTCTTCTGGCGCTAACTCTATAAGGATGAAATTCAATACTTCATCAAGCGATTTTCTAACCCAATCCTTACTTTCCAATGGTTCTTCTGGATACGCCGATCAGGGTGCATATCCCCAGTTGGGTTATGCCCCTGTGGATACTCCTGCGGATGTTTTTAGTGCGGGGAAAATTACTCTCGGAGATATTAATAGTGGTAAATATAAGGCTTGGCAAGGGCAAATGAGCGCAGTTGCTTTCCCTGCGTCTTATTATGGATATGTTTCAGACACAGTTGGTGTTTGGCAACAGACAGCCCCTCTGACACGAATAGATCTTCACGAAGGTAATAATTACAACTTTGTAGCGGGTTCCCGTTTCGATTTGTTCGGTGTTCTCCCAAGGATGGTGACAGTATAATGGCAATTATTGAAACGATAGAAACAGTTTATTTGGAAGCGGATGCCGCTTCGGTGACTTTCAGTTCTTTAAGCGGTTACGAGCATTTAGAGATAAGAGGAACAGGGCAATCAAGCGATGCAGGTGCTACAGACAATGTAAAAGTACAATTTAATAGTGACACAGGTAATAATTACAACTACCACTATGCAGCAGGTCAAGGTAATACCGAATGGGTGGGTAAAACTATAAATGTTGGATACATTTTGTTTCCTTACAACGTCAATGGCCGCACCATGGCATCTTCTGGAGGTACAGAAATGTACGATACTTTTCGTTGCATAATCAGCGATTACGCTAATGGTAATAAAAACACGACTTTGAGTGGGCTTGCTCAAGGTAAAGGAAATGCGGCGACTAATGGTGGCAACGCTTATATAACTCGACACGTTGCCTTCTGGGATAACGTAGCGGCGGTAACTTCTATAAAAATTTTTACCAATGGAGGCGATTGGTTGAGAGGTACAGAAATCTCGGTATACGGAATAAAGAGTTCATAATGGCTTGTTGGAATGTAATAGATCACACAGAATTATCAGGCAATGCAACAAGTTATGAAGTCACTTCAATCTCGTCTGCTTATGAACATTTGTACTGTGTTATAAGCGCCCGATCAGATAAGAGCGGTTACAACTATGAACAGGTGGATATACAACTCAGCGGCGATACTGGAAGCAACTATTATTCCACTTGGTTTCAAATGTATAAAGCCGCATCACCTTTCTCTGGGGGTTACCTTACAGGGAGAACCCACATTGACGGCGCTTATATAAATGCGGCATCTCAGGCAGGGGACACTTTCAGTCCAATGGAAATACTGATTCCAAATTATTCGAACGCTGTTGGTGATAAGCAAGTAATCGTAAAAGGTGGCTGTCCTAATTGGTCTACAAGTGACTATGAGTACATGGTTTACCTAGTCGGCGGCCTTCACGACAGCACAGCCGCTGTTGATGAATTCAAATTAACATTGACTGATGGAAATAATTTCATTCAATACAGCACTTTTACACTATATGGAATAAATGGAGCATAATAATGGCAGAACCAAGATATAAGGTCGTGAACGGTGAGTACATCGAACTCACGGCTGAAGAAATAAAAGAGTTGGAGGATTCAGCCGCAGCAGCGGATCTGGATTTTTCGCATATAAGAGCGCAACGCAACGGCATGTTGGCTGGATGCGACTGGACTCAAATAGCAGACGCATCCCTAGGGGCGCATACCGCTGAGGAATGGGCGGCATACAGACAAGAACTACGTGACCTACCTGGTGGTTTCAGCAAGGTGTCCGAAGTTGTTTTCCCTGATGATCCACCTACGGCGGCAGCAGCAGAGTAATGACAGTTGTTTATAAGCCTTCTCACAAGTTTTTGGGACAGAACGCCAGAAGTATTGAGTACGAACTTAGGAAACTGTCCCAGAAGTTAAGTGACATGGACGATGAAGTTAGTGCA
>Ga0080013_1003697_pt1 | contig 15767 bp, 10 predicted proteins | sample ETNvirenome_6_85_FD_69236 | JGI IMG/M metagenome (GOLD analysis project Ga0080013, IMG submission 69236) | Marine viral communities from the Pacific Ocean - ETNP_6_85 (SPADES assembly) (version 2) | ecosystem: Environmental > Aquatic > Marine > Oceanic | place: Pacific Ocean | collected 2013-06-19
ACCCTCTTCTTTAACATTACAAGAAATTCCTCTTGTAACTCCTCCTGATGCTTTTATAGAAAAGGTTATAGATCATTCAAATATGCCTGATGTGTGGCATGATTGTCAAAATCTCTCTTCTCCTAGTTCTATTTTTGGTTATGATATTAGTAATACCTTCGCATCCAGAGCAAAACAAGTTGTAGCAACTTCAGATTGTAATACCTATGGACGAAGGGGGCAGCTACCTGAGATTATGAATACTATGCATAGAGTATTTGATCAAGAAAAATATCTTCAAGCAAGCTCCATAGTTTCAGGTTATTTAGACACCAAAGGAAAGATAAATCCTAATTGGCCTGTTAGTAGTACTTTAATAACTCCATCAGAATTTAAATATTGGTATTACAATGCAGCTTTATTTGGTGAGGGAAATATGGATGTAGTTAAATCAATTGCAAATCATTTAATAAATAGTACCTCTTCTGATGAGTCTCTTAACTATTTTGAACATTTTAAATTTGGATATGCTGTGCAAAGATTTTATAGTGTATTTAATAATCTATATGGGGGGCATGGGACTCAAAATAACTATGACCTAATGGGGGTACCTAATCTTTTCAGCCATACATATGGTCCTTTAATTTATAACTCGAATTTAGATGTAGATGGATCTGCTATTGATACTAGTGGTTATCTGGCTGCAAGTGCCCCTCTTTATGAAGTGAATATAGCTTACTATGGGGGGAGTGGGGTGCTTAGTGTGTCTGGGATGAAGGGGTTATATACTGACGTAGGGACATATGCTGCTTCTGATACCTCTAATGCGTATCTATCAAAACCAGAATTTCGTAATAATAATTTAGTAAGTGCTATAGAATTAGTTGATTCTTCTGTAGCCCCTACGATTAATAACCTCTTACCACATCCTACTTTTTCTATTTTTAATCTTGCGAGAGCTAATGAAACCACTTATTCATTTTCTAAGTATTTAGTTAATAATCAAATAATTAAATATCATCGAGCAGCGACTAACGATAGGCTCCCAAGATTAAGAATTAAAATAGATAATTCTGACTCTAGTAATAAAGCTAGAAATTTTCTAGAGCCTGATCATATTTATGAAGTTACGGTAGATGCTCATAATATGCCCGTAGTAGGAAATACTTTAGGAAACCAAGATCTATGTTTTTGGATTCACACAGAACCAGAAGATGGAAAAGTATGGTACTACGTGCCTACAGGATTGTATGATCCATGCACTAAATTAACCTCAGAGGATCAGTGGGTTCAAGTATCGGTCGATGATCTTGCTACAGGGGGAATTAATATTGCACAAAATAGGTCTTTAAAACAAAGATTTGTATATGATTTTAAGTTGAACGACCCTAAGGGGTATGGTGAGACGGGAAATAAGCCACTTCCACCTACGAAAATTTATGACAAGCATTGTTGGAAACCTTATTTACTGGAGGAAATTATTCCTGGTTCTAATCCTTTAGCTATTTTAAATATAAGTGAGAGAACTAGGAAACAACTTAAGTTTAAATTCTCAACCATGAATAATACCCGTTTGATGAGAATCCTTAATAATCTTAAAGATAATTATTATGCTGATTATGGGAATGTACATCGTGCAGATCAAAAATATGTATTGGAATTCTTTGTTAGGGAAGGAGATTCAAATAAGTTTGTAGTTTTTGAAAGTATTTCCCTCCAAGATTTAACAAACTATGATAAATCTATCATACAAACTCGATATGGAGATGTGCGAATTGATAGTAAAGATCTCAAAGCTGTATTTAGATACTTTAAAGATCTTCATGGAGGGATAAATAGTAGAAACGCTACAGTAACATCTGGTACTATGGAAGTGAGGGGAGGTAGTCGATTGAATTATAGATCTAATGTAGGAATGTATCCTTTTGAGCAAGATCCTACATATGCTGCTTATACGGAGATAACGATTCATGAGGGGTAACGTAGAAGTCTTTGCAATCGCCTCTGATGGCTCTGAGAAGCTACTCCTGTCTGAGTCTAACCTCGTGGTGGATGGAGCAGGAGAGAGCATCGTAGACATGCTGACAACCCCGTCAAGCGTTCTAGGTATCTCTCCTAGAGTAATGGATACTTCTAATTGGAGATGGGGGGCAATTTCTTTTGGACCCGCAGCTTCTTCATTTCGAGAGAATGCATATTTTTATCCCGAAGATCAAATTTTTTATAGAAAAGATAATGCTAGTACATCTGATTTATGTTTGGGGGTGAGTGGCTCTGTTTCTTCCTTTATTAATCAAGTAGGAACCGATAAAATACTCCGTGTTTTATGGGTTAGTAACACTATCGGAGTAGTAGACGGAGCAACTGTATCTTCTTATACTCCTCCTTTCAGATTGCCTTCCTATCCCGATCCTCTTAATCAAAAATTGGAAGATACTAATACTGCATATTCTGTCTTTAGCGGAACTACCTCCAGCTACGGACAGTTTGAAAATAGAATAATGTTTGCTTCAGGGGATGCTTCTAGCTATTTTCAAGGAGCCTATCCTTTATCTGGGGGACCTACTCGAAATGAGCAACTAAGTGCTGTTCTTGTCAGTTCTTATGAGGGAGATTTTCAAGCAAACCCATCATTAAATGTAATAGTTTCAGGACCTCAGTGGTATGGTATTGACGCACGTAGTTCCTATAATTATTATGGCTCAATGGATCATCGAGGGTTTATTGAAACTAAATATGGTGTACAGGGCGAAATCTTAGGGGGTATAGCTGGGGTTTCTGGAATAGTAAACTCTACTGACCCATCCGATCTTTGTGTTGATCCTAGAGTGACAGTTACTACTAAAGTTGGGGCAGGAGATGTTTGGGGTACGAACTTATATGGAGGTATTCACCAAATGGGGCTTTGGAATATGGACTGTAAAAAGAGCTTAGAAACCAGTACAGTCCCGTTCTATACTACAAATGGAACATATATTGATTCTGAAGGAGTAACTTCCAGGCAATTTAGATTGTTTTCTAAAAAAACCTTTACTGAAAATTTAAGCCATATTAAAGATAGTGGGGTTGTCTCAGGATTTGTGTATCATCCCTATGCCGCTATAAGTCCTCCATTTCCCTTGGATTTATTAATCAAGTGGACAATAGATTTTAGGTCACAACATGATTAAAGGACACATTACAATTTGTAAAGTTTATAAAGACGGAACTAAAGAAACCGTCTTAGATAAATCCAATCTAATTACAGCAGGCTTAGGAAATACTGTTATTAATATTCAACGAGGATCAGGTTCTACCACAGCTAGTGATTATACGCCCGCATATTTTCAAGTAGGAACAAATAGTATGGGTTATGATTCTGATTCTGCTACATCAGCATATTTTTATCAAGTATGTGCTCCCTTTGATTGGTCAGATTATGGAGATAATACCGATTTGGATATTGTAAAAAGGTATAGGGGATTTTATACTTCGTCTGTAGACCCAGATACAGATCCACCAAATTGGACAGAGTTATTAAATACTAGTGCTGCTTTATCTGCTTTATTATTTTCAGGTGCAGACCAATATTTTTGTAAGACTACTAAGGGTACGGTAACTAAAGTATTTATGGATGCTTTTGAATCAGAAATAGTGCTAGATGAAAAGACTGCCAATGGAAAATCTATAAGTGAAGTAGGATTATTTGCTAGAAATCCTATGGGATATAAAGAAGATTGTCCATTACTTATGGCTTATAGAACTTTTACTGCAATACCTAAGACTTCGGACTTTTCTTTAGTTATGCATTGGACTATAGGATTTTTAGGACTTTCACCTAATATTGATGATAAGTATACAGGAACTTTTTATAGTCCCGATATTACAACCTCTCTAGTGCCATACTAAATAACTATAATAAACAGGTAAAAATATGAAAAATAAAGACTTTATAGATGTATCAGGCCACTTAGAAATTTGGAAGGTATATAATAATGGATCTGAAGAGAAAGTATTTGATGATAAAAATACTATTACTTCAGGAATGGGAGTCGGCCTAGGATTATTGTACGCAGGTTCAGGCGCAGCGGATATAACAAATTTTCAAATTAGATACTTTCAACTGGGAATTAAAGGTGATACCATAATTAGTACTTATGGAGTCTCTGAAACTCTTTTAGTTTCTGCATTAGGACAAGTAAATGGGGCAGCAGATTATAAATCTGGTGGCCTCTCTTACCTTCCATTAGAGAAACATAATTTAATGGATTGGGATGGAGATGTTAGATCTACTACGGGAGGAAGCTATGCCAATGATTGGTTCTTTGGTGTGCTACCTGACAGTAGTGTTAAAAGAGTAGATTTAAATTCAGTTACCTATATAATCTGGATAGATGATAAGAGTTGCAATGATTTAGCTCCTGCAACTTTAAATGAAATTGGATTGTTTATGCAAAATCCGTTAGGGACGGACCCCAAAAGGTCACAATTAGTAGCATATAGACCTTTCTCAGATATTGCAAAAACGGATGATTTTGCATTAGTTTTTAAATGGACATTAAACTTCTAACATGGCATTTTTACCCAACGATTTATATTTAGCGTCAGGAACATCAACCTTAATTAATAGCTGGACTGATCCAGTTTATAAATTTGATTCTAGTTCCTTCTATAACTGGGAGCAAGACAATCTTCCTATCTATGATCTTGAAGGTAGAGATGATTATCTCTACGAAATGGCAGGCTATCCAGCTTCGGCTATCGATGGTTTTATGTTGACAGTTTCTGATTGTGGTATTGATTATAAGAGAGTTTTCCCTACAATTTCTACTGCCTTAGATGCTCTTCCCAAGAAGATTAGATTCCCTGTAATTATTGAAGTTTGTACTAGTGGACAACTTGGGGGTCTTCATTTAGAAAGCAGAGATTTTGAAGGTTCTAGTGCAGGTATTGAAATTATAAATCGTGGCTTTGCTAAAATTTTAGCTGGTAGTGGTGCAACAGTCAATGATTTATCTTCTAAAGTATATGGAGTATTGAATAGTAGTTCCATTGGATCTTTTTCTTCTTTAGATGTGAGCAATACTATGCTCAATTCTCAGTCTTTAGGGGTAAGTGATCACGTATGGATTAATAATCCTGGAGCCACTAACACTCTTAAAGCTTATAATTGGTGGAATAATTTTACTAGGACATTTGTACAAATTCCAGAGTGGGCATATTTTGATACTACTTACTCAACTAGAACTATATCAATTTCTAATAGATTTGGAGATTCAAATACAGGATGGATAAGAAGTGGGATTCCGGCATTTGATGTTTCTAATTATGCAGATAATTCACTAAGCTCTGATATAGCAATAACAAGTAATGGTACGGGTGATACTCTACAGAGAGATGATGGTGATTTTGCTGTTAATTTTAGAAACACGGGTTTTGTATATGCCAATGCCTTGAGTGGCGTTTCGGTTAAAGACTGTGCTGGAAAAGTTTATATTCGTGGGTTCTGTGTAGACGGAGCAGATAAATGGGAAGTAAGTAATACAGGAGTTCAGAGGACAGATACTGGATTTGATATTCAAAACTCTGAAGTATTACTAGAAAATTGTGTGGCTGCTCGATGTAGAAACGCAGGTATGCAAGCTGTTAATTCTAATGTAACTTTAAATAGAGGATTTATAGCTTTTCATAATTATGAATTAAAGACCAGTCCTAATTATTTAGATACGAAAGTAAGTGGAAATCCCACTCCAGGTTTACGTGCTATTAATTCTAATATTACTTTAAGTGCTTCCCCTGATGTAACCAAGAGCCTACCTGTAGATTCTCCGTTTAGTTTCTATAGAAATATGGTAGGTATTGAGCTTCAAAATTCAGAACTAGTTACCCCTCCTGAATGTAGAGGGGGTGTGGCAGGGGCTACCGATATTGTGGGAACTGAAGATGTTACTAATACTCTTGGAACTCAAGAGATGGTGTTACAAACTTTCTTTAACGTTAACGAAGGTATTAAAGCTAAAAATTCCCTCATTGAAACTGGATATAGACTGGCAGCATTTCAAAACAAAGTAGGAATTAAATTAGAAAATTCTACTTGTAAGTTAGGAGAAGTTACAATAGATCACAATAATGAAGCTGGTCTTTTAGCGCATGAATCAATCTTTAATTATAATAAAGACGGGAGAAATATAGGGTGGACAGCGGGTCCATTTTATCCAGTAAATAATTTTCAGAGCAATGGTCAACATGTAGTTTTAAAAGCCTCTGAATTCATTCCCACTGAAGTAAGTGGAATGCAAAGTAAATATACTCGGCTTGATTTTAGTGGAACGAATCAAGTGGTTTTACAGGGAGGTCAACAAAATAATTTGCCTTCGATAGTGGTAGATAAGGGCTCCTACATGAAGGCAATTTCAAGTAGGACTATTGTTAACACTGCTTTTGAATCACAAGGGAATCCTACGAGTTATAGAGCAGACAGTTCCATAAAAGGATCAGCTTTTAGAGTGACTAACCATAGCACTTTAGATTTATTTGGTGGTGGTGCTAATTCAAATATAGTATTAGGTCCGCAGCTTTGGAGCAAACAACAAAAAACTGCGGGGCTATACGCAGGTAACAATTCTAAAATTTATATAGCTGGCCCCACTACTATTGTACAGTTTGGGGTAGATGCATTAGCTGAAGATAACTCCGTTATAGAAATTGGTCCTCATCATAAAGACGGAATTATAGATCCGAGTGGATGGGATTTGACAGCGTCCCTAGGATATAATCAAACGAAGGTGCAACTTCATGCAACTAGAGCTTGTTTAGTGGCTAACAAAAACTCTACTATAAATATACATGATATTGGAGACTACCATGGTAGATGGGCTGGTAAGTATTTAACGAAACCAGATTATCCAACAGGAGATGAAGCTACTTCAGGATATCAAACATCTGCTTACTGTTCTAGTGGAGATGTGAGATTTTATCCTAATCCTTTTGTAAATTACACTACTAATGATTTAATAAGCCAGTCTAATTGGCCTACTACTGCTGGAAATACTTATGCTTTTAATGCTCCTTTAGATGAATATACTCCTATGCAGACGGATTGGGAGGTGTCCACTCTGTCTTATGGGGGTATGTGTGTAAGAGCGGTAGAAAATAGCCAAGTCAATGTTAAAAATGTTAATTTGGCTGCAACATGGAAAAATACTTCTGGGGCTTATTATGATTTCTCAGGTACCACCGTCGGTGGAGCGACAAATGCTTGTAATTTATTAAGAATATGGAATATTGCTGATAATTCAGAATTACGTACAGCTTATATTTCTGTTAATGGTGTGCACCCTCAAGACGTTAGTGGTGATTATTATGGACCTTCAGCTATGTGGGCTTCTGCAATTGAAGGTGCTTACTCTGGGGCTCCCTCATCTACTCCTGACACATCGTCATTAAGTGTGTTAGACACTTTTGGAAGGGGTTGGAATGCGGGAGATCCTGTGGGTACTTATGGGGCAAGTTATGCTGAAAATATTGGACCGTTTAGACTATATGTATCACCTAGTCCAAAAGCCAAATTCCTAGGTTATCCATACGATAGTGCAGGAAGACCTTTTATTCCATATACAGGCAATTATCCTGTCGGTATTGTGTCGAGTATGGGTTATAATTTTGATGAAGCAGCTACGCTAAAGCAAGGAGCACCTTATCAAATAATTGCTCAAGGATATAACCCTTCTGGAGATTGTAGTGCAATAAATAATCAAGGACCTAATTACACAAACGTTAGTGCGATTTATCAGGATTTAGGTTTTAGTGCGTATGGTAATAAACTACCTGCTGCGGTGCAGGCTGTGCCAAATGTAGCATCATCTTTTTATTATGCTGCGGATATGCTCCCATATGATAATGAGCATAGAATTTTATTAGATGAATCAGGTATGAATACGTTTGCTAATGCTAAGAATGGAACACTGGGAACTTCAGGAAGAAAGAAAATTTGTAGCTTCTACCAGTCAACTATAAAGTATCCTGGGGAAGCTTTTATAGGAGAGGACGCAGGACATGGACTGGGGTTTGGATCTGCAAATCTCTTTGATTTAGATAGAGAATTATAATAATGGCAAACTATACATTTACTCAACCCATTAGATATTTTAAGGCTAATGATCCTTATTATTATGAAGTTGATAATATCCCTCTGCGTCAGCTAGAAGAGAATATTCTCTTCATTCATCAAGAACTTAAATCACAGTTCGGTGGTAAAGGAGGAGGTCCCGAAGGAGGGGGAGGAGGAAGTGGGGGAGCACTTACTAGTGATAGTGAATTAGACATCACTAAGATTAGTAACCTTAAACCTGCTAAATTATTTGGAAGGACAGTGCGCGTCAGGAAAGGTAGATTTAATGCGGTAATAAGAGACACCAATAAATCCCCTCTAGTTAAAGTGGGATTGACTACTCCAGGCATTATTCTTTCAGATTTATCTCAAGCTCCTGCTGATACTATAGCTAATGTTTGGAATGCATTTGTTGAAAGTAACGAAGCTCAAGGAGCAGCCCCTTATAATATGAATGGGCTAGAAATTCTTCACACGTTCCATATTACTCCTGGCGGTCTTGGCAGAAGCTGGCAAACTGTTGTTCCTACTACAGGGGGAAATTTCCCTAATTATGCTACAGTTCCCAACGGTACCCATAAGGAGTCATTCCCTATCTTTAATAAGTATGGCCCGTTAACCCCTGCTGATTTAGCTAATAGAATTAGCTATACCGCTGAAAATTTAGGAGCTATTCATCTAGCTTTCGTAAATGATTGGAGAGCACCATTAAGAACCTCAGTAGTGGATTTTCCCGAAGACTTGGAGTTGGAAATACCCGAGTGGGATAATGAGGATTTTTACTATTATGATGCGGGGGGAAATAAACAGCAAATAACAGACGCTACTCAGCGTATTGACTTGCTAGTTGCATATGCTTTGCCTATTGATGCAAATTCTGCTACTCTCCCAGACTATAGTGGAGGTTTTTGTAATGCGGGAATCATAGATCCTGCGGCTAAAACAATTACTGCCCCTACTTTAGGATTAATTAAAGGGGCTGGACTTGGGATTCGTAGAGATAATGTAAGAAATAGTATAGAAACTACAGGGGGCTGCGGTGACCCTGGTAGTCCAGGAGCCCCCCGAATTTTATCTAACCAAAATGATAGTCTTGCTACTGCGAACCAGGGTATCCTTGATAGTGAGGGGGTTATAGTTCATGGAAGCTTTCCGTCTCCTGATGATTTAGCAAACTTGGCTCCTCTTGCGGCTTTAGATGTAGAGGATGGGGATTTTCAATTAATTGGACAAGCAGCATTACCATTGGCGTATATTGTTGTGAAGAAAGAAAGTACAGAGATTGCTGATGCAGATGTTATCGACATTCGCCCCTTCTTACGTACTACAGAGTTTACTTATAACGAGAGAGCAGGTATTGGGGCAGCTAATCCTCCTTTGTCTTTCGCTAATCCTGCTGTTGGAGCATATCAACTCCAAACCGCTATAAATTCTATCGACCATCCCGAAAGTGGGGGAAGTGATTTAGACGGAGTAGCTCTTTATACTGATTATGTAATGGGAGGTTTAGGTTATGGGCCAGAAGGAACACTGCTTTCTATGTGCCCAAATTCTGATGCCCAAGATACATTTGGAACCAACACCACTAATGCTACATATACAGATCCTATAACTAGCCAAAATTATAGTTTTTCTGCTCTTACTTCTGGTAAAAAGTTTCTTGAGAATGAAGATCAAACTTTACGTGAAGCTTTTTTACAGTGGGTATACAACGAAAAACAGGATTTTTTAAAGAGGTGGATTTCCGATCCTAATAATTCTTACCCCAATAATACAGGAACTTACTTAGGTCTCCCTTCTAGTGAGGGAAGAAATATTCCTCTCTATCCTGAGTGGGATGCTCCCCTGGACGGAACTAATTTAGCTACTGTTGTAGGAGAAAGTGCCAAACCTACTTTGTGGATGTGGCTAGGAGGCCAAAGTAGTGCTAGACCTGTCGCGTATGTACCAGGAGGAGGCATATCTAAAAAAGCTACGGTAGGAGGCTCTGCTTGGTTAGACAAACAATATGGACTTGGTTATGGAAAAGACCCTACTACAACAGGCGGATTTGAAGGAACAGCCGCATACGCAGCAGTTACTAAAAAATTAGAAATAACTTTCCCTTCATGGGTGACCTCTTATGATATTTTAGTAGAATATACTAATTGTAATCCTGTAACTTTCCAGAGTTCAAATAGTACTGCTGTTAATTTTGGATTAGGCTCAGGTCTCTATGTAAATTTAGGTCCAGTTGTAGATATAAGTGGACAAAAGAAAGCTATTGCTACTATTAATTCTATCGCTGCGAGGAATTCTTCTTTAGTAGCAGGCGGTAGAATTGCTGATGTCGCAGGAGATTCCGCTAATGCTGCTGAAAGGAAGTCTTCGATAACAAACGATTTAGTATTTCAATGGCTTTCTTATGGTGTGATATTACCACAATTTAAAAATCTAAATTGGAATATGATGCAACAAACAGAGGCTAATAATACCACTACACGTTATGCTGCTCAGGAAGGATTGGCCTACTATCCTACCGTTAAGTTTACAATTATAGGTTATAAATCTAACCCTGTAACTAAAAATCTTGATTATAGTCCGACAAGTAATTGGACTCTTTATAATGGTGGAGTTTCTGGTGGGAGAATTGATAATTTAATACAAAATACAATTCCTGTTCAGAGAGGAAGCCTCATCACTATCCCTCAAGAAGAGTAGATGGCACATATCCCTAGTGGAAATAACAAAGGGGGAAATATAGTAGTTGCTGATTGCTATGTAGCCCCAAAACCGCCGGATCCACCCCCTCCTCATGATTTTACAGGGGGAACACCTTGGTGGCCTCCTGATGTAGTAGACCCTGATGATCCAGTAATTCCAGTAGACCCTGATGGTCCGATGCCCGATGCTGAATGTGAGTGTTTTATGGAAAAGGTTTCCCACAGGTTTTGGCCTCTTAGCCCTCCTCCTGCGGGGTGTCAAAAAGCTTGGCGACATCAATGGACAATTACTTATACTTGTAAAGATGCCTTGGATCCTAATAGTAAACACAAGGGACCAACCGCTGACCCCTTTTTTTGGTTAACTGATCTGATAGAGTGTGCTCACGGAAATCCTGCTCATAATTGTTGTGCCCCAGATAGAGTATTGGCGGGATCAGGAAAGATAACAAATCCTACTACTGCAAATCAAGATTGTAAAGATCCAAAAAAACAAACGTGTATTCTCCCGTGTCCTACTACCGTAGTTGAATATACTTGTTGTGAAGAGAAAATCGTGGACCCAGAGGGGGATTGTGTTTGTATAATGGGGGAAGTGATTGATGGTGGTAGCGAGCCACAGTCAGCTACTTTAGAGTGTATAGGAGGAATTATAAAATATACAAAATATATACAACAAGAATGTGAATTTGTGGCTACAGGCGCAAAGCCGCATCATAACGCAGAGGCTGTAGCTTTGTTAAAGGATTGCTCTGGTGCGGGAATGGATTGTTCTCCTGGAGAAACGTTAGAGTGTTGGGTTAAGGGGGAAGCAGGAGAAAATTGTTGTGTTGAACTGAAGAAGAGGGCCGTGGAATGTCCTAGCACAGAGTTTGATCCTCCTTGTGCTGATACAGGTTTTGATTGTCCCGAAATAAAAGTTTCATGGACATGTTGTTTAAATGATGCCTATACCTACCCCACTGGTGGGCTTCCTGGTATGGTAGATCCTCCAGGCGTAGTCATACCTCCTGTTAGACCTGAGCCTGATCCTAATATGGGTATTATAAATAATAATCAGGTTGCAACTGTAGATCCTGATGATAATAGGGTATCAAAAGTACCCCTTGATATAAATAACAATATGCCTGTAACACCTGTAAATCTTAATTTACCTCCTAGAGTAATAGGAGGTTTGGCTAATACGGGAAATCAACCATTAGATCCTCAACCTGGAGGTCCTAGCATGGGACAGATTATAACTTATATCCTTAGTCGTTGCTGGTTTGGTGGAGATATAATTCCAGGTTCTACTGAGCCTAAGACACAGTTTAGAAAAATGCCCTCTTCTTTTAAGAAGAATATAGATTCAAAACTTAATCTTTCTGCTTATAAAGATCCAGCATTATTACGATTAGTTAATTCTTTTACTCCTACTGATAAATTTATAGATCCTCATGAAATATTTCTTAAAGTTATCCAAACTCCAATAGCAGAACTTATAAGTATGTTGGGTAAAGATTATAAACCTTTTAATGGAACCACTATATCTTTCCATTTGCTGGCTTTAAATGAGCATACTTTGAAAGTACTTCTTAGCGATTCTGTGAACCGATATTTAGAACAAATAGATAAATATAATATTACTAAATTTAATTTATCTTCTAACTTATTAGAAACCATTAAACAAGCTATTTTACAAGGAAAATTAAAAGAATACCCACATCAATTTTTTCTTGATATAATTAAATCAGGTAGAAGTTATTTTCCTAATGGATTTCCTAGACCACAACCTTTGGCTATATCCCAGACACTAGACAAAAATTTGGTAAATAATTATTTACTACAATCAGGTAAATCCTTGCTTCCTTTAAATTATCCTGAAAGTGGAAACATGATGAGAGATACAGCAAAATACTATCTTCTTCCTGAATTTATTGGTTTGGTATTACCTGTGCTGCCTAGAGGGGAGGTTTCTAATCCTTATGATAACTTTGTTCCTGTTAGATTTAGTAATACTAATTCTATAAACGTAGTAAAACAAGGAGAAACTCTTTCACCATGGTAAATGTTAAGCACAAGCATGAATTTTTACAAGTGGTAAGAAGAGAAGACAATCAACCAGTAGCTGTTACTCTTCCGTCCAACCGAGATATTGCTTTTAGTCACCGCTCGATGGATACAACATTGATGTGCGGATTGCTTTCTAAGAGGCAATACTCATGGGCACTTCACGGACTACTCTCTTCTACTAATCTTAATTTAGAGACTTCGGCTGCTTCTAAGGATAGTAGTGTGCGAACTTTTATATACACTCCTAATTTTGATACTGTAGGGGAAACTACTGATACAGAAATATTAGGAAAAAGCAATACTAATATTCTTCATCTTTCTGGGACTTTTGATCTGGCCTTTAGCGCAGCAGAAGTAAATGATACTCCTGATAACATTAGTAATTTTACAGATTATAATGGGCCTGCTACTACTTTGTATCTTAATTCTCAAGATGTTTTAGTTAATTATCTTCTAGATGATACAGCAGGAAGCAGTATTAATTTTACTTTTACAGATTTAAATCCTGATGCTTTTAATGGAGTAGGGGATAGAATATACCCTCCTCAATTTCCTATTTGGGTTGCTATAGTTATTACGGATTCTAATGAGTATACCCCCCTCTTAGGAAAGTCTCAATTGGTATCTTATACAGCCGACAAACAACAAAGAAAAATACAATGGGTTATTCATCCTAGTTTGGCAAAAAGTACTAGTGAAAAAATATCTTATCCTGTAAAGGATCCTGCGGAGTTATCTCCTGACCTTAGGCGAGATGAATTTGCTTTTAACTATGCTTACCAAGATCCATATTTAGGCACAGCTTATGACGCTCTTGAATATACTACTCAATCTTCTATTTTTGGCAGAGTACTTGATAGAATAAGCTATATTAATTCTAATTACACACTTCCACAAGAGTTAGGAGTAAAATATATTCTCTCCTTAGATTTATGGAGATTTTTTAAGGCGTATGAAATTATCAACTTCATTCAAGAATTACCATTAGAAATAAAAACTAATTTTATGAAAGGCACACTCCCTAGTCCTTACAATATCAAGATTAAACATGCTACAAAACATGATACCTTCTTAACCGCAGATGATTTAGAAGCTTTGTGGAAAATCCCTCCTACACTTAGCTATTTTTCTAATAAATTATTAAATTGATACTAACTTAGATGACTATAACAAAATAAAATAAAAAATAATATATGCAAAAGAGGGTATATAAATATATTGTAAGGACTTTGCTGTCCTCAATACAAATAAAGGAATAAAATTATGTCACAACATATTATAGTTGAAGAGAATTATGTAGAGTCCCTATTAGAAAACGCTGCTTGGGGTGCAGCCCGTGTTCCTCTTGGTGAAAAGAAGGATTCGGGACAGAAAAAAGATGATAAGCCTAAAGGTAAAGCTAAAAAGGATGATGATAAGCCTGATTTCACTACTGGTGCCCGTAAGGGCGACAAGTCTGACACTCATCCAGGTAAGGATTTCGAGGATGACGAGGATGGCGAGAAGTGTGAGGCAGTTGCGGAAGCCGTTTGCCCCCTCTGTGAGTCAGTTCTAGAGGAAGACCTTTCTGATGAAGCAGTTTGGGAACATATTAGTAAGGTTAAGAACGCTCTTAGTATGAATGAGGATGAGTATAAAGATGACGAGGAGAGCGATAAGCAGATAGAGACAGAAGGAACAAGTAAAGTAGCTCAAAAAGTTAAAGAGCTAAAGAAAAAGACAACTGGTAATTGAGGATAGATATGGCTTTCTCAGTTGGAGATTTTGCTGAACAGTTAATGACTCAAGAAGGGGCTCAGAAGAGGGTGTCCCCTTCTCCCTCTATTCAACCTGATACTTCTCTATATTCCCCTAATGTTCTTCATCAAGTGGATATTTCAGAAGTTCATGTTCCTGATAATTTTGTTCAAAGTATAGTAGAAAATAAAGAGATTATAGAACAGCCCTCTCCTGTTCAGGAAGATCGTGCTGAGTTAAAAGAAGGTAACCCTCTAGCAGATAAAGCTATAGGTATCATTGTTGAGGGGTTAGGTAGAATTTTAGATGATGTTAAAGTTACTTTAAATGAAGTGAAAGCTTTAATAAATGAATCTTCTACAAATGAAGTAACTACTGTAGGATCTATTGGAGTCAATCTAGCTTCTAAAGAAGAAGAGGAAGAAGAGGAAGAAGAAGAGGATCCTATAGAAAGTGTTATAAGAAGGGTTAGGAAAAAGAGGAAAAGGGTTTCACAGTGATGACGATTTTTAAAATTCTAGAATCTAAAACTGAAACAGGACAAGGCTCTAAAAAAGAAAAAGATACTAGCAAGAAAGGGAATACAAAAGATACGAGTAAGGTGATGGCGAGAAAAGGTAGAGTTAAAGTTTATTCCACAATTGCCAAAGCTTTAGAGCAAGGTTCCGTAGGCCAAATTTTTAGTACTCAGGGGTCCGATAGACTGTATGTTATTTCTAAGGCAGGTTGGGGTGCTAAAAGCAGTGGCAAAATAGCTAAAGGTTTTACTCCAGGTAGTTCAACCCCTTCTTCAAAATGGAAGAGTATTAAAGCTCATTCAATTAGAACAATGTTGAAGCATGGAACTGCAAAATCTAAAAGACTTATGAAAAAGTATGGTCCTGGTGCGGCAGATAAGATAGATAATTCAAAAAAAGCAGCAGCGGGAGGAAGACATGCTGTGTGAGGTAACAAATGTTTATTACTGATACTTTTATTATAGAGAATCTAACAATTTTAGAGGAATCTAAAAAAGACGGAACTATGCGTATTTCTGGAGTATTTCAACGAGCCGAAACTCCTAATCAAAACAATAGAATTTATGAAAAAAAGCTTCTTGTCAGAGAAATGAGTAGACTTGATGAAGCTATTAAAGAGCGAAGATTAATGGGAGAGCTAGACCATCCCACTCAAGATGCGGTAAGGTTGCATAATGTATCACATTTGGT
>Ga0080013_1003698_pt1 | contig 15761 bp, 10 predicted proteins | sample ETNvirenome_6_85_FD_69236 | JGI IMG/M metagenome (GOLD analysis project Ga0080013, IMG submission 69236) | Marine viral communities from the Pacific Ocean - ETNP_6_85 (SPADES assembly) (version 2) | ecosystem: Environmental > Aquatic > Marine > Oceanic | place: Pacific Ocean | collected 2013-06-19
AACCTTGTAATCTTTCTTTTGTTCGCCGTGTCTCTTCGCGGAGCCGATAACACATACTCAAGCATAGCCGAAAGAAACGCTTTCGAATTAACAAGCGAAAAACCAATTGCAATATTACCTCCCGTCCGGGAAATTTTAGCCCCCAGCATCTTTCTTACCGGAATCACTCGATGGAAGGGTACTAATAAGGTTCATCTCGTACTTAGGAAAGCTGGAGAGTCCGATAAATTTGTCTCTCTCGGAATAAACGAAAAACAATACAATATAGAACTTAAGAAGGTGCTTGAAGATTCTGTCCTCATAGAAACTAACGGTAGCAACAAACTCCTAAGCTTTGAAACTAACGGTCTTCCGACTATTGTGACAAAAGCACCTGTCGTTAAAAAGACCTCTTCCTCAAGCCGTTACTCGCGCGATAAAAAAGAAGTTGAAAAAGAAGAAAAGATTAAGTCGGACATTGACCAAAACGAACGCCGAAGACAATACGACGAATGGAGAAAGAGCAGGGAACGATAAAGCACGACCTCTTTATCACTGACGTGTGGGAATTCGATTTCCCATACCATGAGCAGTTTAAACCCCAAGTTATGGAGTTTATCTCTTCCCCTAAAGCTCAAGAGCACATCCAACAATCGGGGAACCCTTCTCTAAATTCTTACGGGGGAGATGAACTGTGTTTTGACGAAGATAGAAACCTTTCTTCTTTTTTTCAAACTCAAGTGTTGAAATTATTAAAACAGGTCGAAAAAAACCACGACTGGGAAGAAGGAGAATGGGACCGTATCCGCCCATGGCTTAACGTAAATCAAAAAGGAAACTTCAACCCAACCCATGTCCACCCCGGATACGATTACTCTGGGTGCTACTACGTGGACTTCCCCGAAAACTCTGGGCTTATTCATTTTTTAGACCCTCGCCCGCAACATAGATTCTCATCCCCCGACCCCCAGAGTAAGGAAAATAAAAACTGGTACAACTCCGACAACCCTTACGACAGCAGTATTTTCACCTATAAAATAAAAGAAGGGAAAATTGCCATATTCCCCTCGTGGCTCTCTCATTACGTAGATCCAAACCCAACCGACTCACTAAGAGTATCCATGCCCTTCAACGCTAAATATACCCAGTATGGAAATTAAAAAGGAAAACTTAATCGAATTCGTAAATCTCGTTAATGAGTGTTGTTCGGTAATGGACGATGACTATGTAGCCGAATGGCTAACCACTCCTAATTCCAACCTTAATATGGAACCTCCTACGCAACTCATAAACGACGAAGTGGGAAGGGAAAAGTTACTTAGACTACTTTATTTCATAGATATAGGAGAAGCAGATCTTTAAAGCTTAGGAACACTGCTTATAATAGTTGTTGTCCCGTCTGGGAACAGCGTTTTTGTGACGATAAAGGTTACGCCTCCAACTGTTTCCTCTATTGTGAAATTAGATACGTTGGAACCAACAGAAGGAACTGAGTCTTGCGTATTTATTTCATACTCTATAACCGAAGCATCCAAGAGCACCTCGAAAGGCCCCACCGTATCATTCGTTCCTCCAGACAAAACTAAATTAACCCCCCCTTTTACTTCAATGGCTCGGGCGGGAACCGTAGCGGTTATTTTATTGTCACTATTAATAGTAAAACCCGCATAGTAGCAGGATGAAGTTCCCTCATATCCGGTAGGAACCTCAAAACCCACTCCCGTAACGGCAGAAAACCCTTCTCCAGATATTTCTACATTAGATCCCGTTATCCCTCTTAAAGGTCCGTAACCAGTGGCATTCACTCGCGTCCCCTCTATGACAAATTCATCTGGGAAAAAATCCATTTGGTTTTGCACATATGAATAACTCTCAGAGCCAAAATAAGACCCCACGTTAGCAACCCCCATTTCCCACGGATTGCTCAAGAAAAGTCTTCCGGTTCCAATAAAACCAGCATCAATATTTACTTTCATCGATTGATAAAAAGTATCGCTTCCCAACCCTAAACCTGTTGAAAAACCGGGAGAAAAAGTGTCGTAAAAATGAAACTGAGGAGTACCGGCTGCATTACCCGTTCCGCTGATGCCAACGGTAAGATAAGGATTACCAGTATCATAACAGTTTATGCCCGTCACGGTAACGCTGTCCCCCGTGGCGACCTCGTTAGAAGACCCAAAGCCCGCTACGCCAGTTATCACAGCAAGAGGGACAAAATCACCCACGCTAACTCCCGCTTCAGGGTTATCTCTTCCCGAGACACTTATTCGCCCATAAGATATTCCACTAGGGACTGAAACCGTTATTTCGTCTATGTTATTTGAAACAGAATTAGTCAAAGCAGGTACAGAAATATAGCCTCCGGTAGCATACGGAAACCTAACATCTAGACCTGTCACATTTTCCCCACTCAAACGAAAAGTATCTGCGGGAAGCAGATAGTTCGAAAATCCTCTCAGCCGCGTTATATTTATGTCGTATGGACTTTCGGTTTGACGAGAAAGAAAATCCTCCACAATAAAACTTCCACTTCCACTATTTATACTCGCAGGGACTTTTAGCACCAGCGAAGAAGGAGACTTTCTAATAAAATTCCCCACCGCAAAAGAATCACTCTCGCCCGAAAAAAGAACCCCCGTGGTTAGATTAACACCTTTCCCGCTAATGGTCATCGAGTCCCCCGCACCAAATACTTGATCTTGATTAACTGACGCGGGTGCATTTCCCTCCCCCAAATAGTACTCAGAAACAATGGGCTTGCTTGGTGACACCCCTAGTATTTCTGATGAACTCGTAAAACCACCACTTGTAGAGATGGTTATTACGTCGCTCAAAGAGTTGTAAGGAATAGTCATGTCTATTCCTGTGGTGGAATTTTGAGTATAGGCATCAACTACAAAATCGCCTACACTTAAGCCGTTGGGGACTATCCCCTCGAAGTATCCTGAAATTACTACGGTATCCAAATATTCGCCACTCAAAGGAGAAAACCCACTAAGGACTGGGGAATCAATAGTGGTTATCGCAGCGGAGGTCCCCCCCCTCCTATTCTTTGTTCTAATTCTGTAGGAGTTCACCCCGGTGTTAAAGCTGTTGGGGTAAGTAAATATTATCTGATCGCTATTTGAACCATAACCGCTTATTTCAAGGTCGGTTATAAAGTTCTGGGGGGCTAGAGATGAGTCATAAAGATAAAGATCGGTTATCCCTGAATGGAGTCTGCTTCCGTAGACCGACCCCGTAGACCCCGGAAGCACATCAGAAACAGGATAAATCTCACTAACGCTGGGGCTTCCTAAAATACTTAGGGAACGAGTTCCCCCAGTGTTCCCAAAATAACCCGACAAGGTTATTCCCAACAGGGCCCCGGTAGTGTGGTAGTTGTTGTTAGAGGGAATCGTAAAGGTAACCTTTTTGCCCGGATCAACCGTGGAAAGGTAAGGAGTTTCTGTCCCCATGCCGACGTTACCTAAATTAATTCCTGTCAACCCAAAAAAGTTAGTGCCCTCTAGGGTAATAACATCTCCCCCGATACCCGTTTCCGGAAAAACGCTCGTGATAGAAGGGTTTCCAATTCCCGGAGTGAAAGTGATTTGCGAAGGGTATTGTTCCGGATAACTACTCGAATACGCGGAGACAGCATGAGAAGATATCTCAAAAGACCCAGCGCCCACATTAGAAACATCTCCAGAAACTGACACGTTTAACCCGGGAGGAACGGTCCCCTCCAGCAATTTATCATTAGTGAGGGTGAAGAGACCAGTCTCTCCCCCTATAGAAACTAAATACTTATCGACCTCAATACCAGAATACAAAATCCCGCTAGTAAAATTTTCCCCTGAAATTCTCACGGAAGAACCCAACAACTTTCCGTCTTGCACTCCCGTTATTCGAGATAAAGGCTTAAAAGCCAAGACAGAAGGAGCCCCCAAAGACACCCCGCTTTGAAGTAACAGATTGGGAACCCCCCTAACATTGCCGCTGGGGATAGTTCCTTGAACCTCGTTAGAAGAATTAACTCGAAAAGATTCTAATTCTATATTATTTATTGAAACCCCCGTAACCCCAGAGAAAGAAGCTCCATTTACCTTGAGTATTTCGCCCGAACATAATTGTCCGGAACTAAGGGTATTGATTTCGGGAATCGGAACGAACTTGTTATTTGTAATTCCACTAGCTTCGCTAGTGCTTCCGTTAAGCCCTGTTCGCAAAGAGGAAAAAACCGATACACCGAAATAATGAGCATCCTTCGGCACCACCGCTTGAATAACGTCTGGCGATAGTACGGAAAACGAAGGACTGTTTACCCCCCCAAACTTTACATCCGTCACTTGGTAAAAATTCTCTCCGGAGATCTCTATTAAATCTCCGGCTTTTCCACTTACGTAACTCGAACTGAGCCCACTCACTGCCACCTGACTGGCTGAATCCAAAACAACCTGAGCGACCCCCAAATTAATAATGTCATCCCCCGCCTCCAAGAAAACTTCCTGCGTATAAGCGGCGGGAGGGACAACACCAGAGACCCCCGTTGTATCCAAATACTCTAGAGAAGAAACTTGCTCGTCTCCGAACATAACTCTCTCAGTAAAATTCATATTTTTACCGCTAATAGTAAAAAGTTTTTTTGGGTAAAAAGTAGGCATTATGGATATGCGTGCATATTTTCGATAACGGTTGGCCGCCCTCCCGCAGCGTTAGTAATCTTACTCGCGGTAGTTCCCGCTTCTACAATATTTATTGTTTGTTTTATATAGTCCCCCGCGGCAGAACCTAAAGCTCTCTGCTGTAAAGCCCCGTCGCACGTAAAGTTTTCAACCGTGGTCCCAGCCGAATTTTTTAAGTCCACCGAAACCTTTGCGCTAACCCCAGAAAAAGGCAGGTATCCCGAAGGGGAATCTATCTCAAAATTTAAATTAACATTTTTAGGGCCAAAGCTCACGGCGCTTGGTTTGGTTTCTCTTATTAAATAAACGGGCTTAACTTCCGTTGTATAGTTATACGCTCCCCCCACAAAATTTTCTACATTGTCAAAGCCGGATGCCGTTTCGCCCGCTACAGAAGCGTTTTTAAAATTTAAAATCCCTACAATATCTGGAGCCAGCTCTTCCACTGGGGCAAACTCCCCCTTAAGATCATCAAAGAAGGAGACCGTTGCACTGGCAATAGCAGGAGAATTGGGGCCGAAATTAACGGAATAAGAAGTCAAATAACCACTGTCAAAATTTAAACCCCCAAAATTTCCAGAGATAACAGTAGCCTCCCCCGCCCTTTCCCCTTGCCCCGTAATGAACGTTTTGAAAAAATCTTTTCCCGTTAGGAAATAATTAAAAGATAGATCCCCCCCTACGCCGTCAGAAGCGACGAACTTGTTGGTGTTTCTTCGGGTTATTAAATAGTTGGGCTGGAGACTCGTACTTAAAGACAGCGAAGCGTTTGATGCTAGAATCTCTTCATCATTAACCTTAAGTTTGGCATTACTTGCTGAATAAAACACATTAATAGGAGGCGGTTAAAGTTTTTTGGCTTCTTACTATGTCGTCTAAACCTGCGCTCATCGAAGTAGAGACCTGTTTACCAGAGATCATTTTTAATTGCATGTTATCATTGGTGGAGGCAGTGTCGAGACCATGCAGGTCGATAGTATAATCGTTGCTCGACTCGTTAAACGCCAACCCAGATTGGAAAATATCTTCTGTTACATTTATAGATTCCTGAGCGGTGGTATAAAGAGAGGTAGTAGGAAACTCCTGCCCCACTTTATAAATTGGATTATGATTAAGAGAAATTGAGTAGTCAGCACCAAAAACTGTGCCTCTATCTACTGGGTCGGGACCGGCACCTGCCCCTATAGTGGTTCTTAGTGTGGTCAGAGGGGTATATCTACCGTGAGCTATTCCGGTTGCCAAAGAACCACCGGCGGTAGTACCGAGCCCCACGGTAGCGGTAGAATCAGCTAATCTTCCACTCATCGGAAGCTCATTATCGTGACCAAAAAAAGTAAAACTCGCGCTAGAAGTGGAGACGGAATTACTGGCCACGTTAAAGCTGTAAGAATTCAAAAATCCGATTCCCTTAACCCCTGCTCCGCTAATTGTAACTCCGGAAGCCGTTGACCCCACGGAATGTTTTATCCCGCTAGCTAAAAAGTTAATAATGTTTCCATTTTGACCATAATTCTGACCAGTTAGAGAGGTAATAAAATTAAAAGAAACATCTCCAACCCGTGCCGACGACGGAAACTGACCCAAAGCACCTTTGTTGCCTATCGCGTACAAAGGTTGCGCCGAAGTTGAATAATTAACAGTAAAATCCGACGCCAAAAGAGTCTCGTTAGCAGTTCCCCACTGGACGTTTACCGATGCCTTATCATAAAATACCGTTGCCATAACCTTTTATTTACAAGTATTACACATTTTTACCTCAAAATGAATGATCTTAAATTAAAATTAACTTGGGCGTTGGAATCCACGCCCCCCTGAAAAGATTCCGACGTTAAAAGCATATCATTAAAAGAATACTGCAATAATGTAGCATCAGAGTTGTTTTTTTTCAAAGTTATTACCGTATTCTCAAAAACTGTCTGATCAGGAACAAACCTCATGTTTTTTATTTCGTAATCGTCAGGCTCAATAGCAAAATTAACATTAACCTCCACGGGAGTTCCCGCCATAACCCCTGTAGGTACGTCGTTGCCCACGGCATACAAGGGTAGCCGAGGGGTAGCTATAGCTATATTGAAAGAACTGACACGATTAGTGTTGAAAGTATCCAAATTGATCTCCATAGAGCTATAACTGGGTATGTTTACCACGCTTGGAGAGTTATCTGTCGGCACATTAGCCAACGTTCCCGTCCCGAATTCCCCATAAATTACAGAACTGGTAGAAACGCTGGGAACTTCCCCTATGGCACAGCTTACCGAATAAGTTTCCATATAACCCTCTGTAAAAATAAAATTTTTGGCTCCGTGATTAACTACGCCACTAAAAGCGATGTCACCAGTGAAGTTTTGCATTAATTCCTTAGAGGTGGCTGGAGCGGAGTCGGGAAGAGTGTTTATGAGGAGATTACTAACGTCCAAAGTTGCTGTTTGGGGGCCTTCTGGAGCATATTTTATGCTATTTATACCTAAATTCCTAAGAGGCTGAGCAACGGAGGAGTAGTTGGCAGATATAGACTGAACCCCTTGTATACCACTCCCGTTGATGGTGATACTTTCTGTCTCTCTCCTAATTCTCCCTAACATTACCTTATCTTTATTTTACACTAGTTTTTAGGTGTAATATAATAAATAAAGGACTAAGGAGAAATGGCAAACAGTATTTACGACATTCTACCATATGAAGCAGGTGTGGAGTACGACAAAAACCGCATCGTAATGGTGACGAAGCCCTTCGACCAAACAGGCCTTAGCGTACCCAAAAGTATAAAATACTATTATGCCCTAAAAAAATCAACCGGAAGCAACCCAGAAAGCGACAACCAACCAGATTACAGCAGTTCGAACTGGGGCGGATATAAAAACATAAACGGCGAGGCAGTTCCCCAATTTCTCTGGACCCCTTCTTACAATCTTTCTGTCAACCATAGCCCAAGGGTAAATTCGGTCGTTTTTGGTAACGGTTATGAACAAAGGGCACCTGACGGAATCTATACAGGGCTTATTAAAATGGAAATGACCTTCGAAATGAGAAGCGATGCGGAAGCTAAAGCGATTTTACATTTTCTAAGAGCAAGAAAGGGGGCCTCTAGCTTCATAATTAAAAATCTTCCTGAAATATATGGAGATTCGGGGTACAAAAAACGCTTCACCTGCCCAAGCTTTAACAGCACTTTCGCTTTCTACAATAATCACACCATAAAAGCCTCCTTCTCTGAAACCAACAATTAAAAATGCCTGATTATGCGCCAGACAATGTTAGAGCCCGATCCTCGATCAAATCTTTAAACTTTGAGCTCGCCAACCTTTCCCCCTCATCAATAATTACATTATTTGAAATTGACTTGAATAAACTTATTGAATCAAAAGGGATCACTTTGGGAGCAGACGCCGTCTCCATGGGTGTAACGGCAGACGTCAACGATGGTATTTTAAGATTCCACAACAACATAAAGGTTTTTGATTCTTTTGTTGTTTGGCAAGGTAGGAAATATTGGCCAGCTCCAATCAATGCCGAAGGGTTCGAGTCCAGCACCAAAGGAACCCTTCCCCAACCTTTGCTTTCTATCGCAAGCCAATCCGAAACAGGAACCGACCAATTAGCGTTGTTAAAAAATCAAATAAGAAAATTTGGAGACATTATCGGCTCGAAAGTTACCCGACGAAGAACCTTTGCCAAATATTTAGATACTATAAATTTCCTCTCTGGACCTACGCTACCCCCAAGCTCTGCCATCACCTTGCCTGACGGTTACGAACCGGACCCTTACGCTGAGTTGCCTAAGGATGTTTACTATATAGAAAGAAAACAAACAGAGAACAAAAATGTTCTCACTTATCAACTTTCTTCTATTCTTGACCTCGAGGGAACAAAAATACCCAGACGCATAATTAACGCTGATAAATGTGTTTGGCAATACAGAGGAATAGGTTGTTGGTACCAACACGCCGAAACGATAAACAATGCGATCGAAAGTCCAGTACCCCTTTTAGAAAAAGCGCAGCTGGAGACAATCAACCAAGACCCGCTTTCCCTCAAAACCGGTTTGCCCAAAAACGCACCCCCCGTAGCTAATGACAAAAACGAAAGGCTTGGTCCCGGAAAGGACCTAGGAAAATGGAACATAGACGTCGAATACAAGACTGGAGATTATGTATTTTTAGAGAAAGAAAAAATAAAGTATTACTTCGTTTGCGTAAAAGACAATGGGCAAGGCGACACCACTGATGCTATCCGACCCCCCAACCCAGAGTACTGGAGCGCAGACGAATGCTCCAAAACCCTTACCGGGTGCCGAATGAGATGGGGTTCCAAAAAAGGGAAAGTCCACGACACGGGTTGTGCTATCCAAAAAGGACAACTTCCTTTCGGAGGCTTTCCGGCAGCACGCAAAATATCTCAACAACGATGACCCTAGAAGAAACAACCAAAATATCAATAAAGAGCCACGCCACAAAAGACATCCCGAGAGAATGCTGCGGTCTTCTCATCGAAGAAGACGGGGACCTTCAAACCTTAGAATGTCAAAACGTTTCTGAGGTGCCAACCCAACACTTCTCCATCAAGCCTTCTGATTATGTAAAAGCCTCTCGCCGCGGAAAAATAAAAGCCGTATACCATTCTCACAATTCTAACAATAACGAATTTTCTCCGAATGACATGATCCATAGTCGGTCTCACAAAATACCATTCGTCTTGTACTGTGTTGAAAAAGACTCCTTTTCCGTTTTTGATCCACGCAAAAATAAAACGTTCCTATACGATAAAACTTTCAAGCTGGAAGAAAGCGACTGTTACACCGTAGTCAAAGACTACTATAAAGATCTAGGAATAGAATTAGCTGATGTAAAAGGGTGCAGGTTGGACCCGACGTGGCACAAAAAAAACCCAAGCCTTATAGAGGATTTATTTAATTTAAACAAGCTCAACCCCCACCTACCCATTGTCGAACTCCCTCCAACCTCCGAAGTAAAAAAGCACGACGTAATTGTTTTCGAATTTGTAAAGGGGATCGGTCCCCATCACGTAGGTGTATACCTAGGAGACGGAACTATAATTCATCACCCACGAAACAAATACGTATGTATCGAAACGCTAAACGAATCCTTGAAAAAAACAATATGTAAAATATATCGCCATGAGCAATTTAGTTAACATAAAAATTCACGGGATACTTGGTGAGCAACTGGGTCAGTCAGAATGGAACCTAGCCGTAAAAAGCGTCGGGGAAGCCATAAAAGGAATACAATGTAATTCTAAAAAACTCTATCCACAACTACTTGAAAACGACAAAAAAAACATCAAGTACAGAGTCCTTATAAATGACAAGGATTTCTCAATAGAAGAAGGCGCAGACCCGAACACTCCCGAAGGAATAACCTCCTCGGAACTAGTGATTGAAAGAGATTCGATTAAAACAATAGATATAGTACCTGTTATAGAAGGCTCTGACAACATAATGTCAATCGTAACAATTATTGTGGGTGTTGCTTTGATTTGGACAGGCGTAGGAGGTGCCATGGCACTCGGAGGACTTTCATCTATGACCGGAATGCAAGGGGCAATGGTACTCGGAGGAATAGGGCTAGTAGCCGCAGGGGTGACCAACCTACTCACACCCATGCCTAAATTTGGAGATTTCCGAGAAATAGAACAGGGAGGAAGCCGTTCGTATCTTTTCAACGGCCCCCAAAACACAATAAAAGAAGGGGGTCCGGTTTTTGTGGGATACGGTAGGCTAATGGTCGGCAGTCATGTTATACAGTCAGCCACGGATACTGTTAACGTTAACGCGGGGGTTGCGCCCAAGGATACGTGGGGGCTAACAAACTACGGTCTCCTTTACAACATTCCGGGAGCCGAAGGGGATATTAGAGTCGCGACGGCAAGATGGAACGACGACCCCCCAACCCCATAGCTTACAATGAATAAAGACAATTAACCATGGGAAACAAATACAAAGCACGCCCAATTGTAACTGATGTATCAGCCGTTCAAATTGGTGGAGGTCTAGCGACCCCCGACAACACGGTTGTTTCGAGATCTTTCGCAGAAGTCGTAGATTTAATAAGCGAAGGGACCATTGAGGGGGTCGTAAGCGGAAAATATATCCTCCAAGGGAAACAAGGAGAGACAGGATACCAAGACATAGAATTTGCTCATTACACTGCAACAGGAATATTGGGCAAGCCCGATCCGGACACCGAAGCAGCACTTCTTCAAAGACAAGACTTGGGCTTTTTGCAATCCGTCTATTGGAATGACATACCCGTAGTCGATGCGGGCGGGTTTTACAATTTTCCCTCCGTAAACCTTCAGTATGTAAAAGGAAATCCTGCTGGAAATATCCCCTTCCTAAACCCTGACATGAGCACTTATGCGGGCATTTCGGCTACCGAAGAGCTAGACTTAACAATTCACAGATCAATAGGGGAAAGACTTTACGGTCCTGAAATCCAAGGAGGAGACGACTCCCCCACTGCCGCTCCAGCTGGCCGACACGCTAAACTTAAAAAAGGAGTACCAATAGACAAGTACGCCAAAACCTACACCATACTGAATAAGGAAGTAACTCAAATAGAAGTAAATATTAAAGTATCTGCACTTGTGGAAAACATACAAGCTGGCCCCAAAAAGTACAAGAAGAAAAAACCCGAGCGATTAAAACGTTACGGATCCGCGGCTGTAGGGTACGGAGATTCAAAGGCTCGAACCATTGAATATCAGATTTATTACCGACCCATGTTCGATCAAAGATTTTCTGACACCTCCGCAAAACAGGGAGCGATCATCAAGGAAAAAACCTCCCGGCCCCTTGAGACGTGGAAGCTAGGAAAATCGGAGAACATCACAGGAAAAATAGATACTCCCTACATAAGGAGGTCAACCATACCCCTAACAGGAAAAAACTACCAAGATCAAGAAGGGTTCGAAGGATGGGAGATAAGAATACTTCGATCAACACCCGAATCACTAACTTCCTTCCTAAGGAACTCAAGTTTCGTTGACTCAATCGTAGAAGTATACGGCACAAGGTTGCGTTACCCCTACTCCTCTATGGTGTATTCTCAATTTGACGCACGCTCCTTTACCAGAATACCTTCCCGATCTTACGACGCCAGACTGATAAAAGTTAAAGTACCCAATAATTACGATCCAATTACCAAGACTTATGGAAGAAGTGATGCCAACGATTCCGATCCCGCCGTTGCGCAAAAATTAAAAACGGGCTCCCCAGACTGGACTCCGGCAGATGCACCCACCAAGAAAACAGACTGCGCCACGGTAACAAATTCGTTTTGGGACGGCGAATTTAAAAAAGATACAAACACGTACGGGGCTACCCCCGAAGGGGCCTACTTGCGAGAATGGACAGATAACCCTGCTTGGTGTTTTTATGATCTCATGAGTAATCCGCGTTACGGTCTTGGCGAATTCATAGAGGAAAACCAAATAGACAAGTGGACACTTTACGAAATAGCTCAGTACTGTGACGAATTAGTACCGGACACCTACGGATCCCTTGAGCCCAATTTTACCATCAACTATCTAATAAACTCTCGAGAAGAAGCGTTTAAAGTACTAAATGACCTCACTTCTATTTTTAGAGGAATCTCCTATTATACAAATGGGGGTATTTACGCTGTACAGGATAAGTACCGAAAGGCAATTTACCAATTCAATAATTCGAATGTGATAGATGGAAACTTCACCTATCAAAGCTCCTCTCAAAAGGCGCGCCACACCGTAGCTATAGTGAGGTACAACGATAAAAAGAACTTGTACCAACCTGCACTTGAATACCTAGAGAACGAGGAGGGCGTGAGAAGGTACGGAATTCGAGAAATAGAAACAACAGCTCTTGGTTGCACAAGTCGAGGACAGGCTAGACGCTTTGCAAAATGGGTGTTAGCCAGTGAATTTAACGAAACTGAAACTGTTAGCTTTTCCGTTGGGCAAGATGGTGCTTTTTTGATGCCCGGAGATGTTATCCAGATATACGATAACTTTCGAAGCCCATTAAAATATAGCGGACGTACAAACGCGGTAAGACCATTAACTGACACGCACCCACTTCCGGCTATCATACCCGGAAGCGCTGCTGTAAACAGTATTATACTAGATCAAGGTCTTAATTTTACCTCAAATAAGCTTTATAAGTTTAGCCTTCTTACGCCCACTTACAACACAACGACTGGAGACGCAAGTGACATTAGACGAGGACAACTCCAAAACCTTTTGTTTAGCGGTGCTCACGTAAACACTCTCACAGGTGACTACCGGTCCGACCTGACGGAAGGCGGCAGCGGAATATGCACGCAAATATATTTTAGCACTGGAGCCCCTTTTGGAGGAACAGGAAACCAGTTAGATTTTGACAATTACGTAATCACCGGATATACCAATACGGGCGTAAACGCAGATGGAAGTTCGGATACTGTTGCTAGCTATTCAGGAGGATGTTATTCCGGAGAGAATTTAATTTGGAGTGTCGAGCCTAACGATCCAAACGACACAGAATTTATTAGTGGAAACTATTCCAATTACAAAATCATAAACATCAAGGAAGAAGAACAAGCTTACGGAATTTCAGCCTTATCCTATTCTACCGGAAAGTATGCTGACATAACCGGAGCAGCAGGCCTCTCGTCTGCCGAGACAATAAATCAACCTCTTTTTCCCACGGGAGAAACGAAACCGTCTACCAATATAACGGAGTTACTCAGCAACAATGAAGATGGGACAAACCCAATCTTTACCGTCAGGAAAGGGGAGCCCTTCGACGCAGATAACCCAACACGGCATTCCTCCTTCAAAACCATAGAGGTTGAATTTGATCAGGCTGGATTCGAAGTTGAAAAGAACGACGACAACTTTGTAGTAGTAAACCCCGTGGGAAGTAGTGGCGGACAAAATGACAACACCTCAGCTAAAGAAATTTATGACATAGACTACACAATAGGAATAACGACACAGGACCTAGGTGTAGATGGTGACTCACGGGCCTTGTACGGGTTACCCGCCGCGGGAATAGAGAAGGATATTGTATACATAGTGTCCCCTAACAAATTTAAAGAATATAAGAGTTTTACAAAAGGGCTAATAAACTACTCAGATGCCGAACATACCCTAGGGGACATCCCGGCAGACTCCAGAATCTTCGCAGAATATTTGGTGACGGACACAGAAAACCTAGACGAAGATACAAAAGATTTTTGGGTTTCTCTTTTTGCAACCTCTATTACCAACGACGTTTCCTTCGGAATGGTAACCAAAATAGAAGTGGATGGTTTACGAAGTGCCTTTAATTCGATAGTGGGATCCTCGAAAATAACCAACCTAACCACAAGTGAAATATCTACCACCTCAGAGCTGGATTTGCACCCCATAAACGACCCCTTCCCTGCGTTTAACTGGCATTTTTCGGCTGGTTCCCTCGTAAACACGAACCCAACCGATACCAATATTCCCAATTTCTCGCTGCCGTTCCCTGATAATACGGCAGATTACAGAATAACACTACGAGAACCCAAACCCGCAAGTGATACTGATAACCCCAATTCCCCAACCAGCACCATTTACGTTGAAGTAACAGGTTATGGCGTCCCCAACCTTACCCCCTCTTTTGTTGTCAGCCCCGCCTTCGTAGACCCTAACCAAATCGTAGAATACCGCACCGATGCTCACGTTACAGGGTGGAAGACCGGCTCTTTGGTAGACGGATGGGATAGCCGCACTACAAGCGTTGGTTATGCTACTATTTCAGACGAGCACAAAGAGAATAATAAATATCCGACCATCAACCCTAACCCGGGATATCATGACTTCGAGAAAGACGGAGTCATAGCCGATTGGCTCTCCGTTAGCGGAAGTGGGTTTAACGTAAGAAATAACGAGTCCTTATTTCCCCCACGCAAATACGATATTGTCGTAGAAACTCACGACAAAGACGGACAAACCAGCACTAATAATCGGGTATTTGCCAACACGATAAAAGCAACCGTCGATGGTGAATCCCAATACGACACTGAAACATATCAAAATTATACCTTTGCCACTAATACTCCCTCATCCTACGACATCTTAGGAGTAGAAATACCTTCTCCCACTGGTATAATTTTTATGCAGGTGGCTCAAGACAAATACAGGACAGAGTTTAATACCTATTCGTTTGTTGATAGTAACACGGCTTGGACCAAAGGATTTCCTTACGTTTCTAAGGCTGCCGTTTACCCTAATGGATATCTTGAAATAGGAACTTCTCTTGCTGAAAACTATGACGGACAAAGCAGAATCACAGATGAACAACTGGAGAATTTTTTCCAAACCGCCGAAGGAATAGTCTATTATTATTCTACGGGAGATAATACTACGGACTACGAAGGAGATCAAATTGTACCCTTGAATTTAGCCCCCTCGTTTACCCTTAACCTCGACGCCACTACGGTTGAAAGCCATCTGAATACAGGTAAATCGTCAGCTGTTGACGCCGATGGCTTTGCTTTTGGAGGGCTCGTTCAAACAGAGTTAAAAGACGGAACACCTTACCCCGGTAAAATTCATCGTCGTTTTAAACTTCTCTCAGAAGATGAGGATCCTCTTAACTTGAGAATCCCATTTCCACGTATAGGTACCCCGTCAGTCGCAAACATAGAACTTGCATTCGGCTTTTTCGACGAGTTGAGCCTCAATTCTTCTTTCGACGATGATGATGTACCTAAAAAATACTCGGTAACTAACCCCGACACTAACCAAATTTATGCCGATACCCCTAAAATTTACAAGGATTTTAATATCAATTTCTCCAGAAGCGCAGAACCCGAAGGAGGAGTATCATACGGCGACCTAACCAACCCGGCCGTCGACAATGGGCAATTCCTCTCACCTTCCAGCTTACCTCTTAACGAATCGAGCATGATGAGCAGAAACGCCCAGTCGAAAGCTTGGGCTGGATGGGCATACGTGGAATTAAACTTTAACGGCATAGACTTAATGGGCCCGCTGGAGAAACTTGGATTCATCCTAAACAACAAGGATGCTCCCGAACTTGACGCTAGTTGGACATTTCCGCCCGGAGCCAATTCTCGGGAATATAATGACTACTACGTAAACAACCTT
>Ga0080013_1003700_pt1 | contig 15755 bp, 36 predicted proteins | sample ETNvirenome_6_85_FD_69236 | JGI IMG/M metagenome (GOLD analysis project Ga0080013, IMG submission 69236) | Marine viral communities from the Pacific Ocean - ETNP_6_85 (SPADES assembly) (version 2) | ecosystem: Environmental > Aquatic > Marine > Oceanic | place: Pacific Ocean | collected 2013-06-19
GGTTCGACAGACAGAGGTATTAATGTATGTATTTGAACAGACAGGTGTTTATTTTGAACCCCTTAAACCAAAAGACTTCAGAGCAAAAATAAATGAGTGGCGTAAGAATGGACAAAAGATTACTCCACCTAAAGGAACTTCAACTGAAGACAGACTGGAAGAAGCACTATTTCAATATTGTATACACGGTCCACAAGCACAAAAAAGAGTACAGATTCATAATGGATCATGTTTTACTGAGGAAGGGTTTCATTATTTTAAATTTACTTCTTTTATTGACCACCTAGGTAATGGTTGGAATATTCCACAAGATAAAATTGCACAAAAATTAACGGATAAATGTAAAGTAATCTTCAATCTCTCATTCAATGTAGAGGGCAAGACCCTTAAAGTGTGTAAAGTGGCTCAATTACATGTGGATAAAATAGAATACAAACCGGTAGAAAGGAAAGGAGATAATTATTAATGGCAAGATACAAAGTTATAGGTCCTCCAGGAACTGGAAAAACAAGAAGACTTTTAAATGAAGTACATAAATATGTTCAACAAGGTACTCCACTAGATCAGATAGGATACTTTGCTTTTACTCGTAAGGCAGCCGGTGAAGCACGAGACAGATTTTTAGATAAAAATAAAAATCTTACTAAAAAAGATATAAAATATTTTCAGACATTACACTCATTAGCTTTTAATAATCTCGGACTTAAAGAAGAGAATGTAATGCAGGAGGAAAATTATCTTTCAATCGGAGAAAGCTGCGGCATTCAAATTAAATATGCAACCCATGAAACTAATAATTTTAATGGAATTTTTTCTTCAAGCAGCGAATACTTAAGTCTTATTAATTTAGCTAGGGTAAAACAAATTCCAGCAGAGGAACAATTTGATTTAAACGAACATTTAACCTGGATCACAAGAGATAAACTTACTGCTATTGAAAAAGAAATAAATAATTATAAAAAAACATTTGGATTGATTGATTTTACCGATATGATTTCTAAATTTTTAGACCAAGATCCATTAAAGCTCCCTAAATTTAAGGTCATCTTTGTTGATGAAGCACAAGATTTATCCCTCATTCAATGGGCTATGATTAAAAAAATAGAAAAAGATACAGAATGTGATGTATGGATTGCAGGAGACGATGATCAAGCTATTTTTGGATGGGCCGGAGCAGATGTAGATTCATTTATTAACTGGGAATCCAGAGAAATTTTATTGGACCAATCTAAAAGAGTTCCTAGTTTAATACAGGCCAAAGCTTTAGAAGTTATTAATCGTATTTATCATAATAGAATACCTAAAAATTATTTACCTAAAGATATTCCAGGAAATATTTATCAACATTATAAATTAAATGACATTGATTTAACCGAGGGGGATTGGTTAATTTTAACTAGAACCAAATCTTTGCTGAAGGCAATTCCTCCTTTTTTAAAAAGAAAAGGCTTCTATTTTAATACAGCACAAGGGAATAGTATAGGAAAAAGTCTGCATGAAGATATTTTAAATTGGGAAAAAATAAAAAACGGTGAATCTATACCTGAAATTCAACAGCAAAGAGTTATGGAGAATATGCATCACAAGGAAGTAGATTTTAGAGGTAGTTGGTATGATGTATTTAATAAAGTTTCTAATACTAAAAAAGATTATATGAGAGCCATGCTTCTTAATAAGGAAGATCTTTCTAAAGGACCTAGAATAAAAGTTTCAACGATTCACGGGGCTAAAGGTGGAGAGGCAACTAATGTAGTTTTATTTTTAAATCAAACGACGAATACTATCAAAGGTGTAAAAAAATCACAAGCGAAAGAAGAAGAAGAATTCAGAGTTTGGTATGTAGGAATTACACGAACAATGAAAAATTTATATTTAATAAAATGTAAAAACAAATCAAAGGAATTTAAAATATGAGAAATGAACAATTAACTTTATTTGAACAACCAGTAATAAGTAGGACATTAGATAATCATCTTCTTGTACCTAAAAAATTAGAAACCTTTATGCCAGAAATTGTACCGGATAAATATATTATATATCCAACTGGGGGTTTGCATCTTTTTCATAAACACGCACCCAAAGGTTCTATCTACACAAAACCTATTTGGCCTTTTATAACGTCTAGTAGTGGACATAATAAAGTTAAAAGGGTTGCTATCTATTTTTCGGACGCAACTAATTATATGATGGTAAGTCTTGTTGATAAAAATCATCCTCAAACTTGTCCTAAAATGCTACATGTCATTGTAGCAAACGCCTATGTTTGGAATGCAGATCCTATAAAATATTACCAAGTATCTCATAAAGGAGATGATAAATGTAATTACTTACCTGACAATCTAGAACATACAACAGGAAGCGGCAACCATACCGGAAAAAAGAACAAGAGACTTTCTAGCAGAGAGGAAGATTATCTATTTGCGAAAGCTAGAGGTTTTATATTATGAAAAACCCATACGATAAACAAATCGGCGGATCACACTATCAGCAATTTAAAATTCAACCGAGTAAATTTGTAATTGAAAATGAGTTGCTATATCCTGAAGGATGCATTATAAAATATATCTTGAGACACAGATTGAAAGGAAAAAGACAAGATTTAGAAAAAGCAATTCATTTTATAGAAATGATAATTGAAAGAGATTATGGAGATGAAACAGAGAAAAGTCAAATCTTTGAATCAAAAATAAACAACCAACAAAAAGGAATAAATAAAAATGTTTGAAGCACAGACAGAATGGGTTAAGCCCGACGAATTTCCAGACTTAAGACAAGCCGATACTATTGCAATAGATTTAGAAACACATGACCCAGATTTAAGATCTAAAGGATCGGGTTCTATAGTTGGAAGGGGTAAAGTTGTAGGAATAGCTGTCGCTGTCGATGGCTACTCAGGATACTTTCCTTTCGATCATGAGGGGGGCGGCAACCTTGAAAAAAGTGAAGTAATTCAATGGTTTACAGACATTTGTCAATCTCCTGCGGATAAAATTTTTCACAATGCAATGTACGATGTATGTTGGATTAGGGCGATGGGAATAAAAATAAATGGAAATATTTATGACACCATAATTGCAGCTTCCCTTGTAAATGAAAATAGATTTAGATTTGATCTCGGGTCTTTGGGTTGGGACTATGTTGGTAAAGGTAAAAACGAAACTGAATTAAATCAAATAGCAAAAGAATGGGGACTCGATCCTAAAGCAGATATGTGGAAGTTGCCGTCAATGTATGTAGGCAACTATGCTGAACGTGATGCAGAATTAACTTTAGCTTTATGGAAAGTCTTGCAGAAAGAATTAAGCGACCAGGATCTAGGGTCTATTTTTGAATTAGAAACGGATCTTTTTCCTTGTCTGGTTGATATGAGATTCCTTGGGGTGAAAGTTGACGTGAGTAGAGCTCATGAATTAAAGCGACAGTTAACATTACAAGAAGAAATGTTACTCCACAAAATAAAAAAAGAAACAGGAATAGATACTCAAATATGGGCAGCAAGATCGATTGCCAAAGTTTTTGAAAAACTTCACCTACCTTTTGACCGTACTGAAAAGACAAACTCTCCTTCATTTACAAAAAATTTCCTTTCCTCTCATGAACATCCTTTAGTTAAGATGATAGCAGAAGCGAGGGAAGTTAACAAGGCTCATACTACATTTATTGATACAATTATTAGATATGAACATTTAGGTAGAATCCATGCGGATATTAATCAGATTAGATCTGATAATGGGGGCACGGTAACAGGAAGATTTAGTTATTCTAACCCCAACCTACAACAAATTCCTGCTCGTAACAAAGACTTAGGTCCTTTGATTCGGTCTCTCTTTCTTCCAGAATCAGGTTGCGAGTGGGGATGCTTTGACTACAATCAACAAGAACCAAGACTAGTAGTCCACTATGCATCCCTTGATCAAGACGCAAGCGTCTCTAATGTTAGGAACGCCTACCAAGAAGGTGACGCAGACTTCCATACTATTGTTGCGAAGATGGCGGACATTCCAAGAACTCAAGCTAAAGTAATTAATCTTGGTTTATTTTATGGAATGGGCAAAGCAAAACTTCAAGCAGAACTTGGAGTCTCAAAAGAAAAAGCCGAAGAACTTTTTTCAATTTATCATAATAGGGTTCCATTTGTTAAAAAACTTATGAGAGGAGTTTCTAATAGAGCACAGCAACGTGGTCAAATAAGAACTTTATTAGGTCGTCTTTGTAGATTCCATTTATGGGAACCAAACAGTTTTGGTATGCATAAAGCATTACCATTAGAACAAGCAGTTCAAGAACATGGCCCCGGTATAAGAAGAGCATACACATACAAAGCTTTAAATAAATTAATTCAAGGGTCTGCTGCAGATATGACTAAAAAATCTATGTTAGATCTACACAAAGAGGGGATTATTCCTCATATACAAATACATGATGAACTAGATATTTCTGTAGAAAATGATAAACAAGCAAAACAAATAACTGAAATTATGGAATCTGCAGTTGACTTGGAGATACCAAACAAGGTAGACTACGAGTCCGGTAAAAACTGGGGTGACATACATTAAGGAGGAAACTATGGAAAAAATAGTTCAATACACTAAAAGATTATGGACTTTAGCTATAACTAATAAAAAAGCTACGGCTATAGTTATAGTTGCTATTATTGTTATATATCACTTAGCCACTAAGTAAATTATGTTAAATGGCTTATCTCAATGTAAATATACCTGCGACTTATGCACAGATTAGGAGAGAATATCTTCATGATCTTAAAGATCATCAGGGAGAAGTTGAAGACTGTATTATATTCGGTCTCGCATCTATTACGGGGCGCCCTATCTTGTTTCATGCTATTATGGAACAAGGGGCGGTCTTTTATAGATTACCTATCAGTGCTTTTATTCAACCAGGATTCAAACCAGAGGAAGTTCCTAAATGTAGGTTGGATGAACTTCAGTTGTGGAATTGTTTTAGTTACTATCCTACTGTTACTTCTTTCGACATCTTAGACGGTCAAGCAGGGAAATATTGGGGTAAAGATAAGAAATGGCACGAAGGAAAGTATCTTTTTACTGTTGACTGGGCCCATCCAGAGAGTAATATAATAGATACAGATCATTCTGAAATATCACACGAACACAAGTGTGCACATGTATTGGCATTAGAAAATGGCAATTATGCGGCTCAACCCAACAATCGAATTATATGGCACATACCTTCATTTACTGTTAAAGATGAAGTTCCATGGGATTGGAAGGTACAAACTTCTGATTGGAATGTTGAAGATACCGGTAAATGGAAAACGGAAGACACTGATAAGTTCTTCTATAAAATTGAGGAGAAAAAAGATGATTAGAAAAATTTTAAAAGTTGTTTGTTGGCCTTTCACCAAAGCTTTGGGATGGTTGGCAAGTGGTTTACCGTCGGGTAAAAAAGAAAAAAACCCCGATGAAATAGAACCTGACCCGATTAAATGTTACACTCATTCAAGATATAAAAAATCTTGTGCTATTTGTCGTCAAGCCTTAGGGGGAGTATAAATGGCTAAATGCACTAAATGTTTTCACAATTGTCATTGTGACGGAGATTTACACGCAGATGAATACGGCTCCTGTGCATGTAAAAGTTGTGACTGTATAAATAAACAAGAACGAGCCCACGACTCAACTTATGAAACTAGTTATAAGAGTGATGTATGTGTGGTTGATGACACAGGGGAATGTGAAAGCTGTCAATGATAAATGACAAAATCATCTCGACACTCTTGGTATGTATTCTCGCACTCGGCGGGTGGACTCTCAGTCGTACCTTCTCCATCTCTCAAGATATGGTCCTGGTTAAAGAGAAGATTTCGCAAATGGAGAAACAACTTGATGAAGCGGTATGGAACTCTCTACCAGACGACTCGCACGGAAAGAAAAAGAAGAAAAAAAGATAATGAAAATATTAAAAACACTGGCTAGTGCCGGACTTATTCTCACATTCATCACAGGTATTTGGTTCATTGATGATAGATATGTAGATGCTAAAGATTTAAATAATTTAAAAGATCAAATCAATCTTAGAATAGACACATATGAATACAGAGAATTAACTAAACAATATTATGAACTTAAAAAACTTGTAAGGGAAAACCCGGATAGTCAAGAATTAAAAGAACAATTAAAAGAAGTAGAAAAGGAACGCGCTGATCTTAAAAAAAGAATAGACGCTAAATTAGAATAATGAAAACATTATTATTATTTATATACCACTACTCTAGTAAACTTCAAGTATGGAGTTGGCAGAAGTTATGGGGAGATAGAAAAAAAGGTTACGGGTATAAATAATGGCACTCAAAATTTCAGAAGAAGCAGCAGTACAAATGCCGATGAAAACGGTTGCTAGTTTGATCGCCCTCGTCGCGATCGGCACCTGGGCTTACTTCGGTATTATTGAGACCCAAAACAAAATTTCAACTACAGTAGAACTAATGTCAAAAGACTTAACTGAGAATACAGAGTTTAGAATCAAATGGCCGCGGGGTCAACTTGGTTCGCTTCCTGCAGATTCCGAGCAATTTATGATGATTGAGGATCTTTACAAGTCCACCGATAAGTTGAGCAAACATATTGACTCTATGTCTCTAAATAAAGTCAACATAGAATTTTTAAGAAAACAAATGGATAAAGTTTTAGAAGACATAGAAGAATTAAAAGACGCTAACAGAGAAATACATTATAAGAATGGGGGCACGGAATGATCGAAGCTGTTATAGGATTATTAATGTTTATAGGAGGAGAGATTAAGGAAGCGCGTATTCAAGACTCAATGGGGATTTGTCTCCGGCATAAACGTGAAGCGGAGCGTCAATATTCAGAAACAGTATCCTACAAATGCTGGAAGGGTACAGCAGAGTTAGAAACAAATATCGATGGATCTAAGTCCATTAAAAAGATTATATTAGAATAATATAAAGTGACAAGAGAGGAGATAATATGAGTATAAACGGAAAAGTTAAATGGTTTAATTCGACTAAAGGTTATGGTTTTATAGCACGTGAAGACAATGAAAAAGATGTTTTTGTACATAATTCAGCAGCACAAGCAGCTAATGTAGAGTTACGTGAAGGTGACGCAATAACATTTGATATTGAACAGGGACAAAAAGGTCCTTCTGCAATAAATTTGCAAAAAAACTAAGGAAGCATTACAATGAAAAATATGAAAATTACAGCAGAAATTGTTAATGGAAAATGTCCAACTTGTGATCAGTTAAGTATTTTAGTTGGACTAACTAAAGAATTTTATAGATGTTTAAACTGTGGTGCTGATTTGCACCAACACATCAACGGGAAGATAAGTTATTTGCCATCCATCCAGGCGCCCAACGGGACTGCCCCATTCGTGAGAGAGTGGAAGGATCAAAATGGCAAAAATAAAGTTTAAGAATTTTATACACAGAGAGAAACCCAAAAAACGTCCACGAACTCACAAGAAGAAACAAAATAAAACAGAGAAGAGATCATTTAAAAAATACAATCGACAGGGAAGATAATGACAGAATTCATTTTAGTATTATTTTTATGTTCCGCCGTCCATCAGACATGTCTTCCCCCTTATCAATTTCATAAACCATTTGACAATCCTTATAAATGTATGGTTTCAGGTTATGAAGAATCAGCTAAAAAAATGAAAGAAATAGGGCAAGAAGAAGTTAATAAACATAAGGTCTATATTAAATTTAATTGCCTTGAAAAAGCCATAATAATTCCCAAAGAAAAACCTAAGATTTCAACCTAGACTTGTCCTTGTCTGCTCGTCCCAAGAAAGGGACGAACAAACAAAAGGTGTGAGAAGAGATCTAAATAATATATTAAAAAAATAATACTTGCAAGTATTGTTTTTTTATTGTAAATTCCCATATATGAGAAGAACAACAATAAGAAAGGAACAAAATGGCAGACCCTGCTAAATATAAATCTATCTCCGTACCTAAAAAGGACTGGGAAGATCTAAGTGTTCTTGCAACTAAAACTGATAGAACCCGATCAAAAATGATCGGTAGACTTATTAGATTTTTTAAAGATAACAAAGGTGCAAAAGCAAATGGAAAAGAAAATAAAAGTAGCTAACCACAAATATATTTGTGATAAGTGTAAAGGTAATGGTTATATCAAAATTTATGATATGACCATTCAATGTGCTAAATGTAAATCTCAAGGTGAGCTTTCCTTAGAAGAGCCAACTTATGAAGAGTTACAGGAAATGTCCGCATCAGCGAGGCTACAATGACAAAAAATGTTGTAGCCAAAGACCTACGTACGCCTAAATATAAACAAAGACGTGTAGAATCTAAAAAAAAATATAACAGAAAAAAGAGAAAAATATCGGGTTATTATTATGACTACGATGGAAAGGAACAAATACTCTATGAAACTGAGCGTTAGTGAGGCAGCATACATCGCGGGACTATTTGATGGGGAGGGCTGTGTAACCTGTAAACAAAAAGCGACTAAGCGTAAAGATAGAAATAATAAAGTTTATAATCAATGGTATATTAGATGTGAACTGGCTATGACTGATAAAACTACTGTCGAATGGCTCCATACAACTCTAGGATTTGGTTGGTGTAAAGAAAAGAAATATAAAAACAAACCTAAATATAAAAAGCAATGGCGTTGGGCGTGTGGTTATAGAGACGCCTTGGTTTTTGCTAAACTAATGTGGCCTTATGCTCAAGTTAAACTTCATAAGTTAGAACAAATTATAGATCACTACGAACCTAATCTACAACACATTGGTGACAACGTAATAAGTTTATGCCTAGAAAGAGAACTAAGAAAATAAAAAAGTTATATGGAAAAAATAAAAAGTAAACTTCGACCCAAAGGCGCAAAATTCGATGGAAAATCAAGGGTTTCCAACGAAACGTATAGAAAAAATTGGAATGAAATTTTTAATAAAAAAGGTGGAGTAGTAAATACGGAGGAAAGTTTTAAAAGTAAGGAGTATAATGACCGATCAAACTAGATGGGGAATCCCGGAAATACATCAAAGAAATAAAATGAAAGAGAAAGGAATAATTATGGAAGATAGAGGTGATGAAGATTTAACTTTACAAATAGAAAAGTTAAAAGAAGAATTAGAGAAGGTTAAGGCGCAACTCTCTCGAGAGAAAGAGGACCGACAATATGATGACTTGGTACATAAAAGAGAATTGAAAGAATTATTTGAAGGAAAATATGAAAAGAAATAATAGTTATATATATCCCAAAACGGTCCGCGAAACGATAGATGGTCAGCGTCATTATTTGATGAGTAAGGAAAAATTACCGAGTGTTACGACGATCCTCGCAGCCACTGAAAGTTTAGAGAAGACTGAGGCGTTAGCAAAGTGGAGGGAGTCGAAGGGCGAGGAAAACGCGACGCGGATCGTGGATGAGAGCGCGGCTCGCGGAACGGCGATGCATAAAATATTAGAAAAATATATTATGGAAGAAGGTTATTTGGATTTAACTAATATTGGTAAGGCGGCCCATAATATGGCTATCAGAATTATCGAACAAGGACTTTGTAATCTTACAGAATTCTATGGTACCGAATGTACCTTATATTATCCTGGCCTATACGCAGGTCAAACAGATTTAGTAGGTATCCATAAAGGTAAGGATGCCATAATAGACTTCAAACAAACAAACAAGCCAAAGAAAAGAGAGTGGATTGAAGACTACTGTCTTCAGTTAGCAGCTTATGCAATGGCTCATAATTTTATTTACAGAACTAAAATAAATAAAGGTGTGATTATGATGTGCAGTAAGGATAACTTCTATCAAGAGTTTGTTATTGAAGGTGTAGAGTTTAAGAAATATCAACATAGATGGCTAGGTAAAATTAGCCAATACTATCAACAAAAGGAGAAGAAACATGACTGACGAAACACTACAGACAAATCAACAAATACATGCCCATCTACAACAAGGTCTAAAGCAAGGAGAAGTAAGACTACATAATAGATTTCACCCCACTAGGTGGAAAAAAGGTTTTGCTAGGTACCATTTCCACAGACCCTTTGAGTATGAAATAGTAGAGAAAGGACAACACAGCGACGTAAAATATAAAACACGCAAGCGCTGGAGAAAGGTGGGTAAGAACCACATTTTAATTAGACCTATCTCTATTACACTTGAAGGATTAAAACAAACCTCTATGTTTGGAGTTGATATTACCCAATATCAATTTTGGATAGCAAGAAACTTTATAAGAAGAGGGCCTAATTCTTGGAGTATAAAGAAAAATAGATGGATTATGAAACCGGTGTTTGAGTTTTGTTTAAATAAAGCCATCAAAGGAGAGGTATATTGGCAAAATCCTTTTACATGGCCATTTAGAATAAAAAACCCATATAAATAAATGAGTAAGAGTGTGTGGTATAGAAAAAAGCAGGATCTTTTGTATCTCTTAGATAAGAGAGATGGGGAAGAATATTTAACGGATCGGGAGCAGGAGCGTTTTGAAAACTATTTAGACAAAACCACTTTAATTACATACCACACACACGATGATGAAAACTTAACACCAGAATATATTAAAATGTGTGAAATTAAAATGAAGAGATATGAAATAGAAGGATGGAGAACGGATGAGTATTATAAATCAGAATCTAAGAAGACTGGATAATATAGCTAAAATGTACAACAAAACATCAGGGGAAATACAAGAGATGTGGAGAAAGAAATGGTATGAATTAATTAAAATAATAGGAAGGAAATTAAATTAAATGAGTATGCGTGTACGAGATTTGCAACAATATCTTGGCAAATTTACAGAAAAGGAAAAAGGGACAGCAATATCTAATTGTCATATCTATATAGAAACTGAGAGTGGTGGATTAGAAGAAATAAGAAGAATTGAAATACAAGAAAATAATATTATAGGTCATCCAGAACCAATACGAATGGTTTTAAAGAGCGAAAATATCAATAGGTTTAGATCTAAAACTTTTAAACAGAGTTAAAAAATCCCCTTGGGAGTGGGGTGAAAGCGAGAGTGGAAGCCCCATAAAAATTATGACAAGAAAAGTAACAATAATAGGTAAGAAAATCAGCCCTAAACAGTGGTCTGGTCTTATATTAGAGCTAAATTTAATAAAAAAGGCCTGGAAACCCTATGCAGATATAGAAATTCAAGGCTCTGGCGTCAAAAAGATCGTGCAAAACGGTACTTTTGTTAAAACAGTTTAGAATTATTCTAAGTGTGCCGGTGTATAGGGGAATTCTGGAGCAATTTTTTTTTTTAAAATAAAAAAAATATCCCGTGGCACAGTGGCACAAGGGGTGTTTTTGGCTTATTAGTGTTGGTATTATTGACTAATAGCTGTGCCACGAGAATTTTTTACCGTGGCACACTTGGCACACCTTGTTGGTATTGCTAGCTTATTTAAGTTCTTCGTCCAAACCGTCGTGGCACACCTTAAATAAGCTAGTACTGGCGTAGGGTATTTCTTACCCTATTCGCCCGCGCGACCCCTTTTTATTTTTTTAAGAAAAAAAATTGCCTAAAATCTCCCCTATAGTATAAGATCCTATGCGAAAACGTCCGAAGAAATCCAAATACAAACATACTGTTATTAAAAATAAGAAATATTATTTTCATAAAATTATCTGGAAAGATATCACCGGGGATGCAGGCCACGCTACAGCAGAAGAGTTTGAAAAGTTTTTACCAAGCACAATGATTACGCAGGCTTATGTATTTAAAAAAGACCGTAAGAATCTTTGGACCTTTGCGTCTTATGAAGATGGTGATGAGTTATTTTCTGATAGAAATGTATATCCAATTGGATGTATAATTAAAATGGAAAAAATAAATGAAAAATAAAACCTTGACCAAGAATATGTCTAATGTAAAATGGAAGGCAATCCCTCCAGTAAAGGGACCTAATCCACAAGGAGTTATATATGGGCGCAATGCACAAAGCAGTTATAAACAAATGGGCACTAGTAAGAAAGTTCCCTCTAAGAATATGGAGTAGATTTATTAGTCTGTTGAATCACTATCAAGGTTTGACTTTGGTTCTAATTCTAGCTTATCTAATTCTATTTCATCAGGCGTAATATTAATAAGTTCTTTATTATCAGATAGGATTTTACGTAGTTTCTCTTTAATTTCATCAGCAGTTAAATTATCAACATTACCTGTCATAATTAATTTTTGATCTACGTAGAGTCCACCTGCTTTTCCACGTGAAACTTCAGCATTGACTGCTGCAGACCACGCTCCTTTTTTTAAGGCCTCATTTCTAATCTTTGCTAATTCTGTAATATGTTTTTCAAAGTTAATACCATACTTCTCTTGCACCTCTTCCCTTAACTCTCCAATATATTTAGCAACTAATGGATATATTCTAGGATTTCTTAATTCAGATGCTGATTGCCTGGACCTAGTTTTATACCCAGCCTCATTAGCACATTCTGCTGGGCTCATTTTACCTTCATTATATACTAGTAATTCTGAAAATTTCTTTTGTCTGTCTGTTAATATAGGGGTTCTTGTCATTAGTTTGACTTATACAAATTTGTACTATAAAAGTCAATGTACTATGAAACCGGAGTCGAAACTTTGGAAATTAATAAAGAAAAACACATCTGAAATTCAATGGACTAGACTAGAATCTTGGTCATCATTTGGTGTACCAGATTTGTTGGGATACCATGAAAACTGTGGTTTTTTTATGGTTGAGATGAAGGTTGTCAGAGGGAAGAAAATACACTTTAGTCCACACCAAAAACTATTTCACATTACTCGTCCTAAACGGAATTTCATCATAGCCCAAGACGTCGGTCTTGGCTCAATAAAACTTTATGAGAGCTCCGCGATCCCCGATCTGCTTGCAGACTACAACGCAGCGCGGCCTGTGGCCTGCGATGATTGGGATCATATCCAACGAATCTTGATCCGCGCACCGCTTGACGCCTGAGCGCTTGACGGCTTGATAACTTAGAATCATTCTAAACTGAGCTTGAGCCCTTCGGGCCCACCCTCCCACCTGCTTGAGAGCTTGAAGGCTTGTCAACCTCAGATCCAATTCCACCCTTTCGTTTGTTACATAGGCGACTTATTAATGTGCCAGCGTCATTGGATTGCTTGAGGCCGGTCCCAGGCGCACGCGGTTTGACTGTGGGTATCCCCATATCGTTGCTAATGGCCTGGTCCCTATTGCGCGATCTATATAGCTTGCGCAAATTTTTATAATAGTTTGGATGCTTAAATTCCATTTTAGTGTTTGCCGTAGGATATATTTTTTATTTCAGGATTCCAGCATTTTCTACAGCTGCCACACTCGCCGCCGTTATCCGGAGCGCTGCAGGTCCTGCTTCCTGGCGTGGTTGTTACTGTCGATGTATTTGGCCAGCTCATCACTTCCGGCTGGTCAATCATTGTACCAGAGAATCTTATAACCAAATTTGAAGGTTTTCTATTGCTGGTAATATAAGGTTTAATCCACGCTTCGCGGGTCGGCATCCAGTGCTTAATGTCCGGCGTTAACCTGCAAACTTTAAAAATTTTTGCAAGGTGTCTTAAGTCCTGGACGTCGCCGGCGTCGTGCCATCTAAAAAATTTGTGCTTGCTCACTGCGACGCTGTTAATCTTAGCTGCCATAGCCCGGACCCATAGCGGGTGTCTAATTGCTTTTAATCTTTTATATTGCGATTCGCGAATCGCGGGAAATCTTGTATAATTGCCTTTCATAGCATAACAGCCTGAGCACACCGAACCGGGAACCTTCGCGAGCTTCGCGCCGGTCTTGCATTCCCACGCTGGCAGGCCATAAGCATAACCGGGCATCTTATCCGGATCGCTTAACGATATAATAATTTTATCCGCTTCTTTAATTAACATAATTATTCTACCCTCTCGTCAAAATCTTTACTTGATAATTCTGTAATTCTTTCTTTTAATTTTAAATACTCGTTCCAGGGCATCAGGCCAGCCAGTGAGCTAACAGTACAATCAGTCCATCGATCAATCCATTGTTGTTTAGTGTTTTTAATTTCTTTACCCATCATCGAGTAAGTGTCTATTGTTTTTTCTTTCATTTTATCCTTTCTTATAATTTCCCATACTTATATATGTTGCTTTTTTGCTTGTCAACTTTTATTTTTGCTTGCGAGCTTGTGACCTTCGGGCCCACCCTCCCACGCTCCCTGCTTGAGCGCTTGAGTTCATCAAAAAATTTGTTACAGCTGGTAAGATATGCGGCCGGCAGATCCTCGTGCGGCCGTATAAAATAATGTGTTAAATCGTTGTGCTTAATTCTCTTCATTTCAACCATCCAATTTCTTTCAGATAGTCATAAGCATCATCCATCGTGGATCTAAAATGCTTAGTTCTATATTCTGATGGACAGTCTTCGTCAGCCTGGCAGCACATAGCCGCCAGGTGATCCGCTAATTTAGTATTTTGTTCTGCAAGCTCTGCAACAAGTTTTTTTCGTGATTTTTCTACTTTAAGCATTTTTTCCTTTCACTTAAAGCAGCGTTGCACTGGACGATAGCCTGAAGCATAAACATCATTGCGCCAAACGTTGGCGTGTTTTTTTGTTTACGACCTCGCAGCTCGTCGTGCGCGTCAACTAGCATTTTTTTAAGTTTTTCAAGTTCGGTCATATTATCCTTTCTATTGGTTGTTATAAAATCCCATAATTACCACAGAGCCTGAGCCCTGTCAACTTCTTTTTAATTTTTTTTTCAACTCTTGCTTGTGACCTTCGGGCCCACCCTCCCACCCCCTCCCGCGAGCTTGTGCTCGCGGACTAGGTTAGATTGGATAATTTGATCGGCCGCCCACTACACATTGCGCGGGATTCTGCTGATCCCTGATCCGATGCTCTAGATTGTTGCAGAGTTCTACATCGGATCAGGGATCAGTTCTGGTTGTTGGTAATAAGTTAGAAGTTATGTACTTCACAACCAGAATATGTCCCTCTGATTTTCAAATTTATCGACCGGAAATCAGGAACGAGGTCAGCGTTTGTTAGAGGTAGTTTAACTTAACATAACAATACATTTTTAATATAGGGATATCTGGGAATAATACAAGTACTATTTTTTTATAAGCTTGAGAACTCCGGGCCCACCCTCCCACCAAAAAAATTAATTTTTTAGCTCAAAAAAACCAACAACACTAGCTTAGTTTAATTTCTACGAAATTAAACTAAGCTTAGGCAACAAATGATTTGACATTACTTGGTATTCTGCTAAATTATGGGAAATACAAAAAGAAAGGAAAAAATGAAAATACAAATATTAAAAACAACATATCAATCTCCAAATTGGAATAAAAGATTGAAAGAATGGTGTAAAGAAAACAGAAGAAAAAAACAGAAAGGAAAAAATGCAAACAAATAAAATAAAACGATTAAGACTTAACACTGATTTAAGAAATAAAATCGGTGCGAGGTTTAAAGTACACATTGAGGCAGAAAATACTCAAGAAAGAGAAAAGTATTATCAGTTAAGAGAGAAGTTTAGACCTTTACAGGATAAGACTTGGAAACTTGCTGAACAATGCGTTAGAGAACACTATCCACAAAAAGATGTAGATACTTGTCATTATCTTGAGAAGAAATATCCTAATGTAGATACAGTTGCGAAAGATAGCTGTTTTCATTTTGGTTATATGAATAAACCAGATGAGAAAGATGAAGATGATAAATATGTATCTCAACATTTTGATTTCAGATTAGGCGGTGAAATTGATGGGATAGACCGACAAACAAATCAA
>Ga0080013_1003701_pt1 | contig 15748 bp, 13 predicted proteins | sample ETNvirenome_6_85_FD_69236 | JGI IMG/M metagenome (GOLD analysis project Ga0080013, IMG submission 69236) | Marine viral communities from the Pacific Ocean - ETNP_6_85 (SPADES assembly) (version 2) | ecosystem: Environmental > Aquatic > Marine > Oceanic | place: Pacific Ocean | collected 2013-06-19
CTATTGCCTACATCCTGGCATTAGCTATAGCAGAGGAGGTGGATAAGGTAGGCATCTGGGGCGTAGATATGGCTGATCTGGAGGGTGAACCCGGTGATCCTTCCTATATCTCTGAATTCTCCTACCAGAGACCCAATATGGAATATTTGATTGGGTTCGCCAAAGGCAAAGGAATAGACTTATACATACCTCCTGAATCACCTTTAACCAGATTCCATGGTGAAGGAATACCGCTAGGAACAATGTACCCATCCTATCCAAAGAGATATGGATATTTGAGAGAATAAGGAAGCGGGAGTCGGACTGGTTATCCGTAGAGGAACGATGCTCATTGGTCATCGTTACATTGGGGTTTAACTCCTTTTACCCGGTACCTCGCCCCGCTTCCACCTTACTGACCCCTATAGGAGTAGAATGATTCTCCATACCTCTAAAGTAGGTACCTACCTGCCTACCATGATAGGAATCTGAATTAACTGACCTTAAGAGGAATGTAGTCGTGTAGTCGACTACAAAGTGTCACGCCCTATATGGGAGTTGTAGACGGTATTAGAAACCGCCCCCTAGTAATGGAGAGAAACTTACGTCCTAATGAGAGTTGTGGACGTTATAAGAAGCGTTAGTGACACCTATAGAGAGTTGTAGCCCCTTATAGGGAATCTTCTGTCCTCTTGAGGAAATTTATTGAAGATAGACTGGATACAGAATTTCGGCTATACAGACGATGGATATCGTTGTGAGAAGTGGGGTGGATCTGCTGTAGGTTTCTACTTCGCCTTGTCCACCGCTGAAGAGAACTACAAGGTAGTCAAAGGCCCTTTCGCATCTGCTGAAAGAAGGAATAACGAGATAATAATTGCTATAGAAAATAATGGAAAGAAAACTAACAAAAGCACAGGCTAGAGCTAGGAAACGCAAGGGTGGTAATACACCTGGTCCTACTGGGAACAAGCAATGTGTCTATAACAAATACCCACAGTTGAGGGAGAAATAATGGTTGATGCTGCTTTTGGGTTATTGAATGCGGGTGATAGGGCTGATGCTATGCAAGCAGATAGGTCAGCAACATACGAAGGCATTGGTGTTCCGGCTCTTGGTGGAGTATCAACAGGAGGTGCTTGGACTTTTGGCAGCCCTATATCTGATGCAAGCAGACACGCAGCAGGTGTACACAGCGTTGGCAGGCCCGGAATGGATGTCTATGAGAATATTTTGAGCGGTGGGGAGACTATGGATTTCATCAATAATGCTGCTGCTTCAAGAGCAAAGAGCGCAGGATTAAGTTATCCAGAAACCGTAGATACTATTGAACGAGCATACTTTGATAGGACCAGATCACCTTTTGACCCTCTACGCGCAGGAACCAATCCATTTGGATTTAATGTAGATTACGGGACTGTACACTCTCCTTCATGGGGGCCTGCTTCTCCAATTGGAAGGGGAGGTTTGGGTGCCCGTGGTTTAGAACAGCAGTCGTCTGGCTACAAACCAACAACAGAACCTCCTGTCCAAAACTATGAGTCTGTGTTGTTTCCTGACGGGTTACCTAAATCTATAACAGACCCGCTTGCTGAATTTTATGCAGGTGGCAGGTCACCACATTTGGTAGCCGGGATAGGAGACCCTCCTAGCGGTTGGGTTTCAGATAAACCATTTAGAGATTCTGTATCAGACTTTTATGAAGCTGTTGATAACTTTAAGGATTGGAGCACGGAGCATTACAACTGGGTAAACCCGCCTAGTAGTATTCCTGGGGTGAGAGTTTGGGATCCCGTTATTAAGGGCGTTTCAGGCGCTCTTGCGCAAATTCCAATCAAAATTGGATGGTCGAGTATAAAAGAAGGTCTCGGGTTTCCTTTAACAGAGGAAGAGAAGAGGATGGCTGCTATGGTAGATAAAAATTACCAGTCTGGGAAAGCAGCAGATTACAACGCCGGTTATGAAACAGAAAACTACGAAGGTGTTGGTATAGATTACAGCAACGAAGGTGCGGGAGAAGATCCTGGCGGTGGTTCGTTTGATTACATAAGCGGTAATTGGGTAGAGCGTGGTTCAAACCCAGTAGCAGATATGTCAGCAATATCGGAAGTTGGTGGAGATATAGGTAACCAAGACTGGGGTTCCATAGCAGACTCAATAACAGCACAAACAAAGACTCCCGTTAAGTGGAATAAGCCTACATCGAGCATAAAAGACGTTGATATAGTAGCAAAGTATACAGCCCGTAGAGCGCAACAGGCAGCTACACAAGCCAAAGCCATGGCTGATAAGGCTGAGACCGAGAGGCAAGTACAGGAAGCAGCCAGAGCTACGGCAACAGCAGCTAATGTACAAAGATCCATTCAAGCAGCAGCCGCTAGAGTAGGCGCAGGACCGGAAGGACAGACTAGCCATGAATCTGTAGCTGCTCCTAAAGCTCCTTCAGCCAAAGCTATACGAAATGCTGCTAGAGCAATACAACAGGAAAACAAGGCAATAGCCTCCGCAGCAGCGAAGAGAAACGTAACACCTGCCGTATTGAGGAAAACTCATGAGTATGTTTCCCCTGATGTGGGTAGAACTAAACGAGTTCAAAAGAAAGCTCCTAAACCAGAAGAAACGTATAAAGGCCAGAAGTCTTTTGGCAGGAAGTTTACCGCTCAAGAGAAGTTTTTTATTGACCAAGGGGCTACGGCATCCGGTGGTGGTGGTGAAAGATGACAATACTTCAGGATAAATTCATAGAGCACTATGTTCTCACAGGTAACGCTACGAAAGCAGCGGTAGCAGCAGGCTATTCGGAGAAGACTGCGAAAGTAAAAGGCTCACAACTAAAGGCGCAGTTTAGTAATGAAATACGCGAAGCAACGCAGAAATTACTTCAGGACAAAGTTCCTGCGGGGTTACAATGGCTTACGGAACTTGCTGAATCGGCTGAATCCGAATCGGTTAGACTTGGTGCCATCCGTGACCTCCTTGACAGGGGTGGACTTAAACCCGTCGAAAGGATCGAAACGACATCAGTAGAAAGAATGTCCAATGATGAGATACAGAGGGAGCTAGATGCCCTCCTCAAACATTAGAGCAGTAGAACTTTTACAAGAGCTGAGACAGCGCGAGAGGTTCAATAGGGTTGGCACCTATGACCCCTACCCCTATCAGCTAAAGTTTCACAAGACAGGCTCAGAGGCCAATCAGAGGCTACTCATGGCTGCTAACCGCATAGGCAAGTCCTATTGCGGGAGCATGGAATTATCCTATCATTTAACGGGATTATATCCAGATTGGTGGGAAGGACGGAAGTACAATCAACCCATCGTAGCCTGGGCAGGTGGAGTCTCCAACGAGACCACTAGAGACATAGTACAGTTTGAATTACTGGGTTCCCCCGATGACCCGGATGCGTTTGGTTCCGGTACTATACCGAAGAATTATATAATAAAAACAGAACGTAAGCCGGGTGTCCCTAACGCCAAAAGCGTTGCACTTATAAGACACGTGTCAGGGGGAAACTCATCTTTATTCTTCAAAGCCTATGAGATGGGCGTTGAGAAATGGCAGGGAAGGTCGGTAGACTGCATCTGGTTGGATGAAGAACCAAGCAGAGACATCTACTCACAAGCTGTCACAAGAACCCTGGACCGTAAAGGCATGGTGTACATGACCTTTACTCCAGAGCAAGGGATGACAGAGACTGTAGCATCCTTTATGAACAGTCTTCAGAATGGACAGGCCCTGGTAAACGCTACCTGGGATGACGCATCTGAGAAAGTAATGTCGCGTCAAGGACAGAAAGGGCATCTGAATGAGGATGTAATGCAGCAGATTCTCTCCTCTTATTCTCCGCATGAGCGGGAAATGAGGCGATACGGCAGACCGTCAATCGGGTCAGGATTGGTTTTCCCCGTACAGGACGAGAAGATAATTATCGACCCTATAGGATTGGAAGATCATTGGCCCAGAATAGCCGGTATTGATTTCGGCTTTGACCACCCTACCGCTGTTGTATGGGTAGCGTGGGACAAGGATGAAGACGAGTTGTATGTGTATGATTGTTACCGTCAGTCTAAAGCTACACCCTCCGTTCATGCTTCCGCGATCAGGAATAGGCCGGGGTTTATTCCGATAGCGTGGCCGCATGATGGGAATCGTAGAGATTCAATGGGGAATCCCGGACTGGCTGAACAATACAGAAATCTTGGATGTAATATGTTACTGGACCACTTTACTAACCCTCCCGCATTAGGCGAGAAAAAGGGTGGTAATTCAGTAGAAGAGGGCTTAATGGATATACTCCAGTACATGGAAAAAGGGAAGTTCCATGTGTTTGCTACTCTTTCAGACTGGTTTGAGGAGTTCAGAATGTATCACAGAAAAGGCGGTAAAGTGGTTCCTTTCAAGGATGATCTGATGAGCGCAACTCGTTATGCTGCGCTATCACGAAGATACGCGATCTCAGGGCATGATCCAGAATGGACCAAGGATATAGAATATAAAAATTATGGCATCATATAAATTTACAGACGAAGAATTACTATCAAGAGTCCAGAGTGAAATCACTGACGCTTTAGGGTACAGCGATACTGTATCCAAGCAGAGGGAAGACGCTATGGACTACTACTATGCGCTTCCTTTTGGTAATGAGATCGACGGTAGGAGTCAGTATGTAGACTCTACTGTGATGGACACCATTGAGTGGATCAAGCCATCCTTGATGAGGGTATTCGCCTCTGGCGAGGAAATGGTTAAGTTCAACCCTGTTGGCCCTGAAGATGTGAAGACAGCGGAGCAGGCTACTGATTACGTTAACTATATCTTTACTAGGGACAATCCAGGATGGGAGATTCTTTATACTTGGTTTACCGATGCCCTCCTCCAGAAGAATGGTATTGTAAAGTGTTGGTGGGATGAGACTGAAGAATGGAACAGAGAAGAATACAAACGCCTGGAAGAGATGGAGTTTACTGTACTCCTGAACGATGATGATATTGATGTGCTTGAGCACACAGTTTACGAAGAAGGTGGAAGAATCTACCATGATACAGTCATCACCAGAAGGAATGGCAAGGGAAGAGTAAGGATAGAGAACGTTACGCCTGATGAATTCCTTATAGCAAGGGAATCCAAGAGTATAGAAGAGTCTCGTTTTGTATGCCATAGGGTTATGAAGACAGTTTCAGAACTCAGAGAAATGGGTTATGAGTTTGATGTTGAGGATCTTGGTGGTGGTGATGATGCTATCGAGTATTCTGGGGAGAGATTGAGTCGCTATGCTTACGACAATACCGCCTCTTACGAAGGATGGGGTGATCCAGAAGAAGCATTAAGAAGGTATTGGTTGCATGAAAGCTACATTAGGACAGATTACGACGGGGACGGCATTGCCGAACTCAGGAAGATCTGTTCGGTAGGGAGTAAGGTTCTAGCCAATGAAGCTATTGACAGGATTCCATTTGTCAGCATAACACCTGTTAAGATCCCACATAAGTTCTTTGGACTTTCTATTGCCGACCTTGTTATGGACATCCAACTAATCAAGTCTACTCTGATGAGAAACTTGATGGACAATATGTACAACCAGAACTTCGGCAGGTATGCAGTCCTTGAAGGCCAAGCGAATCTTGACGATTTGCTTACACAGAGGCCGGGCGGCGTAGTCAGGGTAAAATCGCCTAATGCAATTATGCCATTGGCAACGCCTCAATTAGAGCAGTCCTCCTTCCAGATGCTCGGTTACTTTGACGAACTCAGAGAAGCAAGAAGCGGCGTGAACAGGTATAGCCAGGGATTGAATGATAACGCTCTAACGTCCCACACCACAGCAACTGCCGTGAATGCAACGATGACCGCAGCACAGTCCAGGGTAGAGCTTATTGCAAGATGTTTCGCAGAGACTGGTGTAAAGGAATTGATGAAGAATATCTATGAGTTGGTCTTAAAGAACCAGGACAAGGAAAGAACAGTAAGGCTCAGAAATGAGTGGGTTCCTGTTAGACCGGATATGTGGAAAGAAGAGTATGACTGTACTGTTGCTGTAGGTATAGGGAATGGTAACAGAGATCAGCAGCTTATGCACCTTTCAACAATGTTGTCATTTGCGGGAGATGCCATGAGAGGAGGATTAAAGATAGTCAACGAAAAGAATATGTATAACATGGGAGCCGCTCTTGTAAAGAACATGGGCTTCCAGAATGTAGATGATTTCCTGACTGACCCAGATAGTGTACCACCCCAACCTAATCCACAGGAACAACTTGACCAAGCCGAGATGCAATTAAAGCAGAAAGAGCTTGAGATCAAGGCTGCGGATATCCAGGTGAAGGTACAGAAGATGCAGCAGGAAGCACAAAAAGACGCAGTAGATGCACAACTCAAAATGGCTGAACTTCAATTAGAATCGGAACAGGGAAGAGGAGTGGCAATAGGATAATATGAACAAAGAAGAAAGAGAAAGACACGCAAAGAGTCTTCTCAATGACCCGCTTCTAAACGAAGCATTTGATGTATTAAGAAAAGAATTAATGAGTGAATGGGAACATAGCGGTTCCCAGAATCTCGACCAGAGAGAATCTATCTGGTTAGCCGTAAGGCTGCTAGAAAGGATAAGGGGCCATATATCGTCAATCGTGGAAACGGGACACATGGCCGAAATTCTTGAAAAGCAACACCCTCACATTTAGGAGAATTTTATTATGGTGGATACTCAAACAGACCCACAAGTTGTAGGTGAACTAGCGCAAGACGTAGGAAGTATAGTCACGGCGCAGAAAGCGTTACTCGGTCTATTGGACTCGCAAGAGAAACCACAGACAGAGGAAGCTGAACCGTCTGAAGAAGTAACAGAAGACGTTGAGGAATCGCCAGAGGAGGCAGAAGAATCTGATGAAGTTGAAGAAACCGAAGAAGAAGAAGCTGCTGATGCTGATGATGAATCTGAAGAATCCGAGGAAGAAGAAGTTGAAGATGAGGAAGACGAAGAATCCACGGTCTATACTGTAAGAGTAAACGGGCAAGATGTGGAAGTCTCTGAAGACGAACTTATCAAAGGTTACTCTCGACAATCGGATTATACAAAAAAGACACAAGAGTTATCAGAGTATCGAAAGCGATTAGAACAGGGAGCACAACAACTCCAGTCTGAATTTGCTGAGACTCAGAAAGCTCGTCAGGAGTACGTGAACGCTGTAACCCAAGCTATCGAGTCCAACTTCAGCATGGCAAAGCAATTTGAAAATGTTGATTGGGAAAGACTCAAAGTGGAGGATAGGGAAGAATATCTCACCAAGCGAGAAGATTATCGACAGGTGCAGGACCAAATCCAGGGTCTCCAGAAAAAGCAAGAGGAAGCTCACGCGAAACAGCAGCAGGAATGGCAGCATCAGCAGCAAAGAATTCTTCAGGAAGAGCACAACAAGATGGTAAGTATATTGCCAGAATGGGGTGAGCCTGAGAAACAGAGAGCTATTGCTCGCTCTATAGGTGAGTTTGCTTTATCCAGGGGTTACACCCAGGACGAGTTGGATCAGCTTGTAGACCACCGTTCTATTCTCGTTCTTATGGAAGCAAAGGCATTCGCAGATATGCAAGGTAAGCAATTAAAGGCTAGATCCAAGAAGGTTAGAAACAAGCCTAAAGTTGCAAGAAGCTCTGCAAAGGCTGAAAAGTCCAGTAAGAACAAAGCTGCACGTACTTCACAATTCAAGCGTCTTCAGGAGACTGGTCATGTCGATGACGCAGCAGGTCTGTTTGAAGATTTCGTCGAACTATAATATGAGGAAATAATAATGACTATGTTAACAAATGCTCGGTCTACTTTTAGTGCTATTGGCATTAGAGAAGATTTGAGCAACATCATATACAATATCTCTCCAATGGACACGCCGTTTTTGTCGTCCTGTGGGCGGGATACTTGTGATAACACACTCTTCGAGTGGCAAGTAGACTCGCTCGCCGCAGCGGCTGCTAACCAACAGCTCGAAGGGGATGTGCCGAGCGCACTGGCCGTTACGGAAACGACTCGATATGGGAACTATACCCAGATCAGTTTCAAAACCGTAGCAACCACAGGTACGGCAGAGGCAGTCGATTTTGCCGGAAGACGCTCAAGCCAAGCCTACCAGATGGCGAAGCGCGCAAAAGAAATTAAGCGCGACATGGAAAAGATGCTCACCAGTGAAGACTTGAAAGTTGCGGGTAACTCCACACTTGCTCGTAAATCTGGTGCCGTCAATTCCTGGCTCGGCAACTCCACTGCCGGTGACTCCAACATCATAGATGGATCGAATGCAACACCTGCGGGTATTGCTAACGCCGGTAATGGTAGTTCAGTTGCCAGTCCTTCAACCTCTGATGTTGTCCTTACCATGAACATGGTGAACCTTGCTGTAAAGGCTTGCTATGAGCGTGGTGGGTCTCCTGATACCATTATCAGTGATCCCGGACTTAAGGTGAAGCTCAGCGCACTTGGTGGTGCCACCTTGGCCGACCTTACGACAGAGACTAAAGGCGACAAGCCTGCTCACGCGATCAACGCAGTTGACGTTGTTGTGACAGACTTCGGAACCTTCAAGTTCGTACCTGATCGTTTCTGTCTCGGTAACCAGTTATATGTCATGGACTGGGACTACTGGTCAGTCTCTTACCTCCGTCCTTTCCAGACGGTGAATCTGGCAAAGACCGGTGACGCAGTAAAGCAGATGATGCTTGCTGAGTACGGTCTCCGCGCAAAGAATGGCGAGTCTTCAGGCTCAGTCATTGGCGTGAAAGATGCCTAATTAGTTGTATAGGGTGGGTGGCTTCGGCCACCCTACCTTTTAAGGAAACAATATGACAACAAAGAAAGATTTGAAAAAAGCTCTCAAACCAAAGGCCGCTCCCAAAGAGCGTAAGTTTGACTCTGAAAAGCATCAGGACAATGTTCTTAAGGAGGCTATGGAGCTTATGAAAGATCGAGGATCACTACCGTCATGAACTGGGACTCCTTCAGGCCGACCAGATTCCATGCGGAACCAGATGGCACCTTCACAGCTAATACTATACAGGATGTCCAACCTAATATAGAGGAGAACAAGATTGACTTGAACTCCTACGGTTCTACCCTAACACCAGGAAAGCAGTACAGTGGTATGCGGGTAGCGTCCATCCCATTCAACGTGTGGGAAAACTGGATGAAGGAAACAAACGGTGAACTACAGAAAGACCCGAAGGTATTGAAGAAATATCTCAACGATCCTGACAACAAATACTTCAGGACGACACCAACGAGGATATAGTTATGTGGCTATACAGACCAGGACAAGCAGGTTATACTCAGGAGGATTATTCCATTCTGAATCAACATATCTACTTCTTATCTCGTAGATAATGGCAATCAACACTTACGGTACGCTCCAGACAGCCGTAGCCAACTGGCTTGACAGAGACGACCTGACAGATAGAATCCCAGAGTTTATAGCTCTGTGCGAAGCAACATTCAATAGAGTGTTGCGTATTCGTGCTATGGAGACTACCGTATCGGATACGACTGTCGGTGGTACGAAGACAGATGCGCTTCCTACCGGCTACCTTCAGATGCGAGAGATACACCTGACGACAAGTCCTGTGGTCTCTCTATCCTACATTACCCCAGAGATAATGTATCGGATACGGTCAGGAAGCACTTCAGCGAAGCCCAACAGTTATACGATAGTAGGTGACAATCTCCTCTTCGGCCCAACACCGGATGGGGCGTACACCTACGACATGACGTACTACAAAGCATTCGATGCGCTCAGCGATGTCGCAACAACCAACTGGATTATCCTAAACGCACCGGACCTTTACCTCTACGGCACTCTTCTCCAGGCTGAACCATTCCTGATGAACGATCAGAGAGTAGCACTGTGGGAAAGAGGAATGCGTCAGGTCATCAATGATCTCCAAACACAAGACGACAAGGACAGGCATTCGGGTTCAGAGATGCGCGTAATGAACACTTCTGGATACTTTTGAGGAATAGGTTATGGGACTAGAAACAGGTAATTATATAAGCGCACTCGTCAAAACGAACCCGCTTTCTTCAGATAATGTCAGTGAAGGCGATGACCATCTGCAACTAATCAAAAAGATTCTGAAGCAGAACTTTCCAGTAGGTACGGATAGTGTCGGGCCGGATCAAGTCGTACAGGTGCTGATAGCTAAATCGTCTGCACCTACTGTAGACACCAGTGCTTCCGGTCATGCGGCCAGAGCAATGGGCCTCCTATGGCTAGACACCACGAACAACGTCCTGAAGATAAGGAATCAGGCCAATGATGCCTGGGTAACCCTAGCCATTGATCCTGAGACATCCAACTCAGTAGACATCAATGCAGGTACGATAGACGGGGCCGCGATAGGCGGTGCCACGCCTGCTGCCGGTGACTTCACAGACGTTACAACCACTGGAACTCTGGTAGTCGGCACAGACATAACGATATCAGGCGATGATATCAAGATGGCGACCAACACCGATGCGTATATGCTTGTTGCAGACGGCACAGAGTACAGTCCTGTAGCAATCAGCGGCGACATCACAATCACCAACGCAGGTGTTACAAGCATAGGAGCTGACAAGGTAGTCACAGCTAAAGTATTGGACGGTAACATCACCAATGCTAAACTGGCCGACATGGCGGCAAACACCATTAAAGTCAGGAATGCCAACTCCTCTGGAGTACCATCCGACGTAGCATTAGCAACAACAGAACTACTCATAGGCGACGGCACAGGCTTCACAACAGCCTCTCTCTCCGGCGACGCTACCATGACCAACGCAGGAGCCGTCACAGTAGCCAAGATACAAGGCACAGCCGTCAGCTCTACCGCTCCCACCGATGACCAGTACATGAAATACTCCTCTGCCTCTTCAGAATGGCAGATGGTATCCATTACAGGTACAGATAAACTAACCACCAAAGGCGACCTCCTTGTCTACAACACCGTAGACTCAGAGACCAGACTCCCGGTTGGCGCAAATGATCTCGTCCTCACAGCCGACTCAACCGCAACTAACGGCGTAGACTGGGCTGCGGTATCAGTACCAGATAATTCGATAACACTTGCTAAACTAGAAGACGGAACGCAAGGCGATGTTCTTTACTATGGCGCATCAGGCGCACCCGCAAGGTTAGGGTTTGGCACCTCTGGTTACTTCCTGAAGACTCAGGGTACTGGAGCAGACCCGATTTGGGCAGCGGAATCCGATACTACTTATACAGCAGGAGATGGCCTTGATCTATCTGGTACGGAGTTCAGCACTGATCTTTTAGCCAATGGTGGCCTGGAAATACAAAGCACTGAACTATCAGTAGCGCAGGGTATTTCGCAGTACGATGTGGCTCAGTTTGCTTCCGGTGTTGCCGATAATGATTTCCTAAAAATAGACGGAACCTCTGTAGAAGGCAGGAGCGCAACTGAATTATTGTCAGATGTCAGTTCTATTGACAACTCCTGGACGGGTTCACAGCGAGCCACAGCGGTTACAGACAATGATGGCTCATACGACATGGACCTTGGCCAGAACTTTATTACGACTCCTTCAGGAGCAACGACCATCACGTTCACCAACATAACGGATGGCCAGAGTGGCTTCATCAAGCTAATCAATTCGGGCGGCGAAACAATCTCGCTCCACACCAACACCAAAGGCGATGCCAACATAGCAACCACAGTCACAACAGCAGGAACTTACTTGCTGAGTTACTTCAGCGATGGTACTGATGTCTGGCTGACCAACTCAGCGATATATGCGTAATGGCAATCTTTCCTGGATCAGCGATACCGAGCGCAGTATCAGACTATACGATAGACCAGTCGTTGCGGTTTGCTGATGGTGATTCTGCTTACCTGAATCGAACATTTTCCGCAGGTGACACAACTGAATGGACTTTTAGTTGTTGGGTAAAACGAGGTAACAATGTTGCTGATGGGGTATCGGGTTCCCAGAAAATATTTGGTGCGTATATAGATAGTTCTAATGTGTCCGATATTAACTTTTCGACTGGTGATGTTATGGACATCAGCGAATATGTTAGCGGAAGTACTGTAGGTAGATTAATAACGGATCAAGTATTCCGCGATCCCAGTGCTTGGTATCATATTGTTGTAGTTTGGGATTCTGACAATGGAACTTCTGGGGATCGTTATCGCCTGTATGTGAATGGGGATAGGGTGACCGATTTTTCGACAGAAACGCAACCATCATCCGCACAAGCATCCGCAACAAATGCCGCAGGAACGCATAATGTTGGCAAGCAAAATACGGATGAGTATTATGATGGTTACTTGGCTGAGGTGCATTTCATAGACGGCACAGCCCTAGACGCATCATCCTTCGGCGAAACCGATTCCACGACCAACCAGTGGAAGCCTATAGAGTACAGCGGAAGCTACGGAACCAACGGCTTCTACCAGAAGTACGCAGGTACGGAACTGGCGAATAGTTTTGAGGATAGTTCTGGTGGTTACTTAGTACCAGCTGGAGTTACAAGTGTAGAATATCTTGTAGTTGGTGGAGGCGGTGGAGGCGGTGGTGTTCTCGGTGGTGGTGGCGGTGCTGGCGGTTTTCGTACAGGAACATTGGCGGTTACAGCTGGAACACACTACACCGTAACAGTTGGTGACGGCGGTAGTGGGAATACTGGCGCAGCAAATGGAGGTGATGGCGGTGATTCTGTTTTTGCCACGATAACTGCTACTGGCGGTGGTGGTGGCGGTTCCGATTCTCCAGAAGATGGACGAGATGGGGCCTCTGGCGGTGGTGCTGGTACAGATGGCAGTGGTTCTGGGGCTGTAAATTCTGGTGGTAGTTCAACAGCATACGGAAATGATGGTGGTTCTGCCTATGATTCTTCTCCAACATTTGCTGGAGGAGGCGGTGGTGGATCAGGTGCTGTTGGTGGAAATGGCGCTACTGGTGGGGATGGTGGAGATGGCGGTGCTGGTACGGCAAGTTCTATAACTGGAGGATCAGTAACTTATGCTGGCGGTGGTGGCGGTTGCGGTCGTGGCACAGGTGCCGCTGGTGGCACAGGAGGTTCTGGTGGTGGTGGTAATGGTTCAAGCGACGGTGTAGCAGGAACAGTTGGCACTGCTAATACAGGCAGTGGTGGAGGTGGTGGCGATGATTATGTTCTTGGAGTAGGTAAGGATGGTGGTTCTGGCATAGTAATCATAAAAGACAGCGAAGGTACTGTTACATCTTATACTACTTCACAAGGTACGGTGCATACCATAACCGCTGAAGGCAGCGCAGCCAATACTCGCGCACAGCAAAAGATTGGTGACAGTTCTATAGTTTTTGATGGCACTGGAGATTATCTTACCGTTCCCGCAGGATCAGATTTCGCATTTGGCACAGGTGATTTTACGGTTGAAGGATGGGTTCGATTTAATAACACTGGAGAGGGTGATTACTACCAAGGAATATTTGGTAATGTTACTGGTACAGGTGGGGGTTATGCGGGTAACTGGGGTGCTAGGATGGACCCGGATTCAACAAATCTAATTGCTTGGTATTACGGAGCAAACACTAGCGATAAATATGATTTTACTTGGGAACCGTCAGAAAATCAGTGGTATCACGTTGCCTTCTCAAGAGAAGGTACAGACCTAAAATGCTTTATTGATGGAACGCAGATAGGATCAACAGAAACGGATAGTACATCTTATGTTTCTACCGTAGATACCTGTGTCGGTTCTTATGTGGATGCCAGTGATGCGAACGGCAATCTGAATGGATACATGGATGAGGTTCGTATTTCAAAAGGAATTGCTCGTTACACCGCAAACTTTACCACTTTTGGCCAAGATGGTGGAACCATAGCGAACCCAACACCGTTCACCGCAGATTCAAACACCGTGCTCCTGATCCACTCTGATTGGGATGGTGGTCTTGGCGCAGACTCAAGCGGAAACTACAACACCTTTACCGCTACCAACCTTGCCGCTACTGACCAGATGGAGGACAGTCCTACTAATAACTTTGCGACTCTCAATCCTTTAATAGGAGGAGGAGTGGGAGTATATTTAGAGGAAGGCAATCTCAGAAATAATCCCGGTGCCGCAGGTTGGGGTCGCACATTTAGTACGATTGGGGCAACAAGTGGTAAATGGTACTTTGAGGTTTATATCCATAGCTTGCCTAATAACGGTCCAGTAGGAATAAGAAATGATGTGGCGTTATGGGACGACACTGGGATGCCACCGGGATATGTTGAATTAGCCCCAGAATCTGGTGGTTATATATATCTGGATGGGTTAACAGATATATCTGGTGTAGGTAGTTTTGCAGCGGACGATATCATAGGTATTGCCGTCAATATGGACGATGGTGAAATCCAGTTCTTTATAAATAATGCGGTTTTGAGTGGTAGTGGTAATGTTCCAGTAACCATGCCAACGACAACACAAAATGGATTTGTTTCTTATGATGCTTGTTATGGAGATGAGCATACTTGGAATTTCGGGCAGGATAGTTCATTCGCAGGAACAGTTACAGCACAAGGCAATCAGGACGGTAACTCAATAGGAGACTTCTACTATGAACCCCCTTCTGGGTTTCTTGCTCTTTGTACGAGTAATCTCTCAGCCCCAGAGATAGCTGATCCTACAGATCATTTTAATACCAAACTCTACACTGGTGATGGTGCCACTACCCTAGCAGTAACTGGGGTTGGGTTCGCGCCCGATTTAACTTGGATCAAGAACAGAGATGAGGCAGATAATCACATATTAGTAGACGAGGTTCGCGGAGCAACCAAGTACCTTGTTCCCAACGATCAGGATGCAGAAGTAGATGACAATACCTTTGTAGCGTCATTAGATTCTGATGGATTTACTGTAGGTGATGACGTTGTAGTTAATACCAATACAGAAAACTATGTCTCATGGAACTGGAAAGGGGGTGGAACTGGAGTATCAAATACAGATGGAACTATTACATCAACAGTAAGTGCTAATACCTCGGCGGGTTTTTCAATAGTAAAATGGACTTCAACTGGTTCTAATGCTACGGTAGGACACGGACTTTCTGAAGCACCAACATTTATTATTCCTAAGGATTATGATGATGGCGGTTCTGATTGGAATACAGGTTCTACTCTAATTGGATGGACAGAGTATATGACCTTAAATGATGCTAGTCAACCAAGTACATCGAGTACGGTTTGGCAAGATACGGCACCAACGGCTAGTGTGATTTCTGTTGGAACTGACTGGACAGATACTAACGACATTATTTTTTATTGCTTCCATGAAGTTGAAGGCTATTCAAAATTTACCAAGTATGTAGCCAATAACGACGACGATGGACCATTTATTTACACGGGTTTTAAGCCGGCCTTCACAATAATAAAAGCTTATATCGTCGGTTCTGATGATTGGAATATTCAAGATAGAACTAGAGAACCTTACAACCCGGTTCAAGAATATTTATTTTCTAATGGTAACAGTGCAGAAGTTGACTCGTCAGCAAAACAAATAGATTATGTATCTAATGGAATTAAGATTAGATGCGATGATAATGGATGGAATAATAACTCTGCCACTTATTTAGTAATGGCCTTTGCCGAAACCCCATTCAAAACAGCTAACGCGAGGTAATATTATGTGGTATTCAGAAGCATTCGGTGTAATCAAGACACCCAGAGAAATGACAATCGGTGGTATAAGATACCCACGGCAGATATTCCGCAAGTGGAGTAAGCCGGAACTAGCAGAGCTTGGTATCAGACCTGCTCGTATGGACGTT
>Ga0080013_1003702_pt1 | contig 15745 bp, 17 predicted proteins | sample ETNvirenome_6_85_FD_69236 | JGI IMG/M metagenome (GOLD analysis project Ga0080013, IMG submission 69236) | Marine viral communities from the Pacific Ocean - ETNP_6_85 (SPADES assembly) (version 2) | ecosystem: Environmental > Aquatic > Marine > Oceanic | place: Pacific Ocean | collected 2013-06-19
TCATATAATTTATTTATCTTTTCAATATGAGTGAAATTTGCAATTGAATTTTCATAATCTGAATTTTCAGTATGACAAATAGTTCCGTCTATATCTACATATATTATCACTTTGGATGTATAAAACTAATTAGATTCATTCATAACCTCTTCTATAACCTCATTCATATTATAAATATATTCTTTTTCTGTAAAACTGCTTTTTATATAAAGTTCCCTACTTTCATCACTGCATTTCTTATAAAAATCACTATCATCGCGGAGCCTTAGTGCTAATATTCTAGCCCCATTCAAATCTCCACAGTCTACGCTCACTGATGGGTGTAGTTTTTCTTGTGTATCCAATCCTCTATAACCTATACAGGGTATTCCCCAATAAGCACAATTCAATGTAAAAGTACCAGCTGCCCAAGTAGGCATCAAATGAACACCGTACTTGTATCTACTAATTTCTTTTATCCATTCTATCCAAGTCATATACGGTAGGTGATTTATATCCATCTCATCTTCTCTATCTATCTTTCTTCCCATTGATGGGGCGTATATTGGAACTCCTAACTCTTGTGCTGTTATATAAGAATCAAAACCACCGTACCACCTAACCATATTACCACCAATCATCACAGCATCTATTTTATCATTTGATTCCTCTATATAATCCTCAATCATCAAAGTTGGATTTATATAACATTTTTTATTAGTTAATCCACTATAGTATTTTTTATCTATTTCATTATGACACCATATAAAATCAAGTTCCATCAATATGTTATAAAACCATATTTGTTGTTCCATAGTATAATCTTGAAAATACCAATGGGGACCTTCTTGCATTGTTCCAATTTTCTTACAAACTCTCTTAAATTGTTTCACTATATCAACTTGTATTAATTGATTAATATTAGTTTTTGGAATAGTTATTATTCCTATGTCGTACTCATTGTCCGACATACTTGGTAAATGTACAATCGGGTGATGAATTACATCAAGGGTGTGCATCCAAGCCATATCATTTCTCATATTGGGATGATTTCGTGGAACTTTACCGGACCAACCACCTTCTGTGAACCAAGCTATTTTGTATTCCAAATCAATTCCTTCATTTCTTTTTTAGTCATAACATCAGCTGTAGATGAATTATAAGGATGTTCTAATCGATTTAAAAGTCCACAACTTATCTTACCACAGTTCTCTTCTTCTTTAATCATTATATAATCACCAGTAACATAAGTATAAGGTAACTCTTTCTCACTTACCAAATCTTCATCTACCTTTTCACCAGCTCTCTTACCTACAATCTCTATATCCTTTGATATAACTTTGGCCAAATCTAACATATTGGTTGTCTTCATCTTTGTTGAACCAACGAACCCACCACCATATATTTCAGTATAAGTTATAGTCTTCATTATTAATTCAGCCGCATCTTTCTGTGTAAATATTAATCTATTCATCTTTGGGTCTGTTAACTTTAGTGGTAATCCCTTTTCTTTTAACCCCAACCAAAATGGTAGTACAGAGCCATTGCTGTGTGCTACATTAGCAAAACGACAAGATGAAAATCTCACATCTTCACCATTTGCATCCATAAAACATCTCTCCATCAAATGTTTAGTATCACCATAAACACTTTCAGATGAGCAAGCTTTATCTGTACTAACTGCTACAGTTATGGGAACATTGTATTTGGTTGATGCTGATATGATATTTAAACTACCAACTACATTTATGTTACATGCTTGTAAGGGTTCACTTTCTATTATATCTATATGTTTCATAGCCGCTGTATGAATTACAATATCAGGTTTAATACTTTCAAACACTCTATAAACACTACCAATATCTTCTATACATCCAATATGATTCTCTACTTCTGGAAACTCTCTCTTTAGCTGTGCCTGAGAAGCTTCATTTCTACTCATATTATAGAATAAATACTTACCTTGATATCTTTTTATAAATGCCTTACCTATTGTCCCAGCACCACCGGTTATTAAAACCTTTTTCATTTTAACCCCTATACGCCATTAAATTCTGATAATCTACTTTTAATCTTGGATAAAATTTAGGTTCAACAAACCTAAATATGTCTTGGTCTTGTGAACCCACTGGATAATTGGTTGGATTGCTCTCCAAATATTCACGATACTTGTCCATTGTTACTCCATGAGGTGTGATATATTTTACACACTCTTTAATTACTTCTTTTATAAATTCAGTTTTTCCTATATAAACTCCACTATTCAAATATCTCCCATTTCCACCATTAATTTTATCTACAAACTGTTTAACATCGGGCATACAACTATATCCATCTAATCCCGAAGTAGACATAAATAAAGCTTCACAATTAAACGACTCAAATATATCAATCACTTCTTGTGGATCTTTCTTAAAAATAACATCTATAGCATCACAGCACATAAAATATTCAGTATTACATTTTCCTGAATTTAAATAATTATGTAACATCTCAAATTTGAATGTATTTCTCCAAGGCAATCTATCATCTTTTAAAACTACCAATCCTTCGATTCCCAAATATTCTAATGATTTTTCTAGTACAGATATTTCAACCCAACCTATTAAAGAATCTACTAATCTTTCTGTCATTGGGCCTTCATTTCTGCATGTAATAATTGTTAAATTTTTTGGCATTTTAAATGCATTCTTATAATCATCTCTTTGTAATATAGTTTCTATCCATTGTTTTACTAAATGTCTATCATGAATTATAGGTGTTTCATAAATACTTTTCATTTTAAATCTCCCAAATCTTTAAATAATTCCTTAACTGCTGGAATATAATGATATTCATCAGTATTATTCTTATGTATAAAACCCCTTTCACCTTCAATACAATATCTACTAATTCTTTTTGTATCCGAAATAAATCTTGATTTGCTCACTAACTCTAACTCATCACTTTCATATAAAAAATCTCTAAAGTTGCCATCACTTGAATTCCAATCAGTTAATTCCTGATGACCATCAGGTGTATTTGTCTTTCCTATTCTTGTAAGTGTTATATTATTCATACTAAATTTACCATTCATTCTATCTATTAAACTTATCGTATAAAATCCAAAACTTCCTCTAGGTGTCATAGCTTTAGGTATATATTCTGAATATCCATTTCCCAAATATTCCCAATCTAATTTATTTTCAACTGTAATAGTACTGAACTGATCTCTACCAATCCTTGTTTCAACCAATAGTTTTAATAAAAGAATACGACCTTCTTCTAAAACATCTTTAAACAATGTATCTAAAAATATAATATTATCATCATGAGTTATAAAAAACATATCATACTCTCTATAATCATAATCTTCTGCCCATTGATTAAAAACTTCCATATCACCCATAGTATTCGGTTTCTCAATATATATCCACCCCAAATCAGTTATATATTTTTCAGTCAATGGAGTTTCATACAAAAAAGAATCTAAATATAAAAGTAAATTATCTCCTTTATAATTTCTAATTTCTTCTTTTTCATCAATTACATTCTTTACTTCCGGATGTCTATGAGAAATAACAAATAAATCAACTTCCCAACCTTCAGGTCTTTCTTGATTAGATATTTTTTCATAAAATTGTAATGGATAATGCCAACCACATGCTATAACCGCTAACTTTTTCACTTACCAACCACTCTTTATCTCATAACAAATTCTTAGTACATCTTCTTCTGATAATTTATGATGAAGTGGTAATACTAAATATTTATCCTCTATTATATCCATATTTGGAAAAATCTCACCATCACAATGCTCTTTAAAAATAGAATACATATCATTTCTAAAATGCATTTGATTTGACTCTACACCTTTTTCTGCTAATTTATTTTGTAATCCATATCTATCTTTAACTAAAACTGTAAACATCCATGCAGCATGTTCTCTATCATCTCTATTCATACCAATAATTTCAACATCAGAAAAGTTGGCTAGCTCTTCACAATATAAATTAAAAAGATGTTTTCTATAATTAAGAACTTGATTAAACCCCTCAAGTCCAGCCAATCCGATAGCAGCCGCTACGTCTGACATTTGATATTTATAACCAATTTCTCTAATATCATTTTCCCAAATTCCACTCTGTTTTGCTTTTCTATCAATACCAAACCACCGTATTCGTTTAGCAACATCTTCATCTGCATCTTTAACCAATAACATACCACCATCACCAGTTGTTATATGTTTTATAGCTTGAAAACTAAACATAGTATAATCAGATATTTCTCCAATATTTTTACCTTTATAAGTAGCACCCATAGCATGAGCGGCATCTTCTATAATAGGAATACCCCACTCATCTGCTATATTCTGTAATTCATCCATATCACACGGCAAACCACCATAGTGTACTGGAACTATAGCTTTAGTTTTTTCATTAACAAGTTCTCTCACATGATTAATATCCATATTCATCGTATCTAGCTGTATATCAGTAAATCTAATTTTAGCCCTCATATACAAAAATGGTATATTGGTCGCTGTGCAAGTAAATACAGGACAAATAACTTCATCTCCAGGTTTTATATCTGCCAACATATATGCCAAATGTAAAGCATCCGTACCGGATCCAACAGCAATAGCTTTTCGTGACGGTGCAAATCTATTTTGAAATTTAGATTCAAATTGTTCTACTTTTGGACCCTGTCCTATCCATTTACTCTTTAAAGTATCGGTAACATATTCTATAGCTTTTTCACCTATAAATGGATAACATATATGTATATTACCTTCCTTTTCTCTTATAAGAGGCATATCTGCAACACGATTTTTTATTTTATTTTCCATATATTTTTCATTTACCTAACTTATTATTAATAAAACCCAAATCTTTTTGAACTACAGTTTTTCCTTTTTCCATATCAACCATTCCTGGTGGTGTATCACCTCCTGGCCAATAATGTTCACCAATTTCTATAAACTTTTCAAACCCAATAGAAGCCATATAATCAATCATTTCATCCACAAGTGGACATCCTAAATTCCACTCAAAATAAGAAACTTCTAATATAATTACAGATGCTTTATTAACCAAATTTTTACCACCCCTTAAAATATCTAACTCAGAACCTTGTGTGTCTAATTTAATAACTTCAAATATTGTATCATCTTCAAAAAGAGTATCTAATTTTTGTAACCTAACCGTACTCTTCTGCATAAGATGTGATAAATCCCAATAAAGAGTTTCTTTATAATATGAATTACCTTCTGTATGCGGTTTGTCACTTCGAGTATAAAAAGTTACATCTCTTTCTTTATCTCCTAATGCTGTAATTAAATATTCATCATCATTATTATTTGTAATATTTCTTAATGTTTGTTCATGTAAATGATTAGCTTCTATCATCCATATTACCGAAACTGGCCATATTCTTTTTGCCCAACCATAAAATTGTCCACTATGTGCACCAATATCTAAAATGGCTATTGGATTTATTCCTAAATCTCTAACTTCTTCAAGTCTCATTATTTGTCCATCTTTATACATCAAGATTCACAAAATTCTCTTCCCAACCTGGTATTGTCCATACTTTTTCCTGTTCTATTTCTTGAAATGATTTCAAAATTTCAACCTCTGAACATACCTCTTTAATTTTATCATACGCTCTACCATGTCCTTTAGCTGGATTTCCTCCCCAAGGCTTATGTACACCAAATGGAGCTTTCATATCAAGTGGTTCTATATATCCATTATCTATAGAAAAAGTAATTACATCTCTTGTCGTTGGTTTAACTACATACTCTGAAAAAAAATAATCTTCTGAATATGGTTTTCCAGATGCTAAATATTCTTCAAACTTATTTTTAATTAAATCTAACATAACTTCTTTATTTCTTATAGATAATGCACCATTCATTGGCAATACTTGTGATCCATTATATGGAGAAGAATATGCACCCCCAGGTTTCAATGTTGGATATAGATCATCCAATGGTTCATATAATTGTGTACCCCAATATCCACCAATATAATCATATTTTTCAAATTGACTTATTTTATATTCTGAATTAGGACATAACATAGTATCACATTCAAATTTTAATAATAAATCTCCATCAATATTATCCCAGAACCCCTCTGTTCTTAATAAATCACTTTCGTCTTTGTGTGTCATATTTTCAACACCCAAATTATATAATAAAAATCTATTTTTAGAATCTGCCTCCGATAATATCTCACTTTCATCAACTATATTCTTGATATAATCAATATTATGAGTACCATGATTTACTTGAACATACCATTCTTCTGGTAAAACACTTAAAAAATTTTCTAATACAAATTTTAAAGCTCTATGTTTTCTTGGTTCGGATATAAATGCTATTTTTTTCATCCCTTTTACTCCTATATTTTTCTACCCAATAATCAATCATCTCATCAAGTAAAGTTTCAAATGTATATTCTGCTTCAAACCCAATAGACTTTAATTTTGCAGAATCTCCTTTCAGATGAACTAATTCTTCTGGTCTCCAAAATTTCTTATCTACTCCAACATAATCTTTATAATTCAAACCCAAACTTGAAAATGTGTAGTCACATAAATCCCTAACAGAATGCGAAATGCCAGTAGCACAAACATAATCTTCAGGTTTATCTTGTTCCAATATCACAGTCATAGCTCTAACATAATCTTTAGCATGACCCCAATCTCTTGTAGCATCCAAATTACCTAACATCAATTTATCTGATAATCCATATTTAATTTTAACTGCTTCTTTAACAACCTTATTTGTAACGAAATTAGTACCTCTTCTCGGAGACTCATGATTAAAAAGTATTCCATTACATATATACATATCATAAGAATTTCTGTAATTACAAGAAATATTATAAGCATATACTTTTGCACACCCATAAGGACTTGTAGGGCGCATTGGTGTAGTTTCTCTTTGAAATCCATCTTCATCAAATGAATTACCAAACATTTCAGAAGATGATGCTTGGTAAACTCTAATATTTTTATTAGTCAATTTGACAGATTCTAATAAATTCAAAACACCTACTCCGACAACTTGTGATGTATAAATTGGTTGGTCAAATGATATTCTAACATGAGATTGAGCCGCTAAATTATAAATCTCATCAGGCTGAACCATTTGAATGACTCTAATCAATGAAGCCATATCCAGCATATCAGCATATTCTAATTTTAAATCTTTAAATATATGATCTAACCTAGCCGTCTGATTTTCAGCAACTGAATTTCTTTTTAAGATACCATATACTTCATATCCCCTTTCCAATAATAACTCAGCAAGATATGAACCATCCTGCCCATTTACTCCTGTTATAAGTGCTTTCATAATGAATACTTGTTTATAATATTACAAATAAATTCAATTTCATCTTCTGTTAACTTTGGATGGTTCGGAACATAAAAACCAAATGTATCAACTTCCGTAACATTATCTAAATCTAACTCTCCAAAGATCTTTGCATAAAAAGGTTGGGTGCCCATTGAACCACAAATCATAGGTCTAACCTCAACATCATTATCTTTCAACTCCCTAACAATCAAATCTCTATCAGGATGAATAACGGGATAAGCAAAGTTAGATATAAAATCATTTAAATCTACACCTGGCTTCCAATAATCATTTTTTATTAACCTTTGATAAATTTCAAAATTACGAGCTCTTATTCTTCCCCAATCATCTAACTTATCAATCTGCGCTAATCCTATATATGCCTGCAAATCCGTAGACCTAAAATTATATCCAGTATAATAAAATGTATAAAGAGAATCAAATTCAGAAATAATCCACTCTTCCTGTAACCTTAACTGAGTTTCTACACTTAAATCTCTCGCCCAACCATGACTCCTCATCGATACTAAAAGTTCATAAAGTTCCAAATCATCTGTAGCTATAAACCCACCTTCAATAGTTGAAATATGATGACCAAAAAATGTAGAAAAACTAGCCATCTTACCAAATGTACCTAATTTTTTATCTCTATATTCACAGCCCATAGCTTCACAAGAATCTTCTAATAATATAACATTATATGCAGAACACAATTCGTTAACTTTACCCATATCTGGAACTAAACCCAATACTGACACTAACAGTAAAGCATCGGGCGACTCCTTTTTAAAAATCTCTTCTAAATGTCTCAAATCAACAGACAAATCTTTCATATTACAATCACATAAAATCGGCATCATCCCTAATTGCATAACAGGGGCTAAATCAGTTGACCAAGCTACAGATGGTACTACTACTTTTTTAGCATCGTATTTTTCTTTCAATACAGATAACATTAATAAATTGGCAGATGAACCTGAATTACAAAATACAGAATATTCTGTGCCTAACCAATCAGAAAACTTTTTCTCCAATTCTAATGTCACTAAACCCTTAGTTAGTCTCGGATAAGTTTTTAACCAATCAATTAATCTATCTATATCATTATTATCTATTGTATCTTTTACTAAAGTTATCATAAACTCTCCTTATCCCTTCAACCAATGGCGTAAATTCAAAATCATACATAACTGAAATTAATTTTGAAGAATCGACATCTTTTCTATACTGACCATCTGGCTTTGTATTATCATAAACGATTTCCAAATCACCTTTGCCACAAGCATCCATTCCTATTTTAGTTATCTCCTCTATCGAATGAACATAATCTGGCGCAACATTAAAATTATCTACTATATTATTATTAATCATATATTTTATAACTCTCGCCAAATCTTCAGCGTGCATAAATTGTCTTAATGGTTTACCCGTTCCCCATATCTCTACACTATCTTTAGCTTCATATATCTTCTTAATTAATGCTGATACGAAATGACTGTGGTGTTCTTCGTACTTATCGTGTTCACCATATAAATTACAAGGAATTAAATAAGACCATTTCTTTCCATACTGTTTTACATAAGAATCTATTTGTGTTGCCATACATCTCTTTGACATAGCATAAGCAAAATTATCGAATGGTGGTGGTCCGTTAAAAAGTTCATCTTCATTCATTGGATAACTTTCAACTATGTCAGGATAAATACAAGTACTCAAAATAGAAATTACTCTATCAACATTATATTTATGACACTTCTTCAAAACATTAGTATTCATCAAAATATTTTCTTCAAGATAATCTACAGGATAATTTATATTATCCACTATTCCACCGACACGAGCCGCTAAATGAACAACTACTTTTGGTTTAAAAAAATCCACCATAGCTTCTACTTGTACATCATCTGTCAAATCGCAATCTTTAGAACTTATGTATGTTGCGTCTGGTAAAATATCTTTCAAATGTTTTCCTACTAACCCACTACCTCCTGTTACTAATATATTTTTCATAAAACTTTCCATCCTTCACAATATAAATCTTTAGTATTTATTAATTTATTTCTATCAAAACACCAATGCTGTTTAGTGCCCTCATTAAACCAAAGATTAGGTGCAATAACTTTCTTATCTTTATTATTATTTAACCACGCACCCCACCAAGAAAAAGATGAATTGGCAATTATATTATTTTTACACATTGACATTAAATATAAATCAATATAATCTTCTTCACCTCCAATAAAAATAAAATTATTACCTTTAAAATTAACCTTACACCACTCAATATCATCACTAAAAACAATTATATCACATTCCGGAAAATCTTTAATAGCATTTCGATAATATTCTTCACTACACTCTGCTAGATGTGCTGTTTTTAAATAATCACCTCTACGAATATGTATAGCTACTGTATTTCCATTTAAAATAGAAGAATATTTATCATGTATATATTGTATAATATTATCCGTAGGTTCAAATAAAGCTCTAATCTTTTTAGAATGATATTCAAAATATTTCTCAGATTGAAAATATCCTACTAATTGTAAATTACTTTTATATGATAATTGCTGAAAATAAAAATTAGGTTCATAATACTTCGATGTCGATTTAATTTCGTCAGAGCTTACAAATTTAATTCTACTGTAAATATTATTAATATATGCCAGAGTATTTTCCTGACCAATTGTAATCGCGTGTTCAAAAACACAGTCATCATTATTATCTAATGCAAGTGCATATGTAGCGGCTATTTGAAACAGATGGTTTCCTATCCCACCTTTAAGTTCTGCTGTAATCATATGATAATCTTCATATAATTTTCTAAACTATGTTTAGGTTTCCACCCAAGTTTTAATTCTGCGACAGAATAATCACACAAAGTTCTATCATATTCTCCTTTGCGTGCTGGAATATACTCTCTTGGATAGTTCTTTCCAAACATATCTGCAACTTCATTTATCGAATAATTGACACCGCTTCCTAACTCAAAAAACTGAGCCTTAAAGTCATGTTGAGAGCATCTAACTAATCCATCAACTATATCATATACGTGAGTAAAATCTCGCCTTTGTTTTCCATCAGCAGTAATAGTCAATGGTTTACCTTCTCTATACTGCTTTTCAAATACTCCTAAAACTGTAGAATAATCCCCTTCTTCTAATTGATGTGGACCATAAACATTATAAAATCTACAAATAGAAGTACTAATATCATATACAGAACTATACAACTTACATAACTCTTCACCACTCCATTTAGACCAAGCATATGGACTACTGTATAAACCATGATGATATGAGCTTGAACCAGCATATACTACTGGAATACTATTTCTTCTTGCAAAATCTAATATATTGAGAGTTGATATAAAATTATTCTGTATATGTGGTGATGGATTACTTAATGATGGTTGTATTCTAGCTAATGCTCCAATATGAAATATTACATCAGCCTTATCCATAAAAAATGAATAATCTTTAACCTCACATAAATCAACATCGAAATACTGACATCCATTCTGTTCATTTTCTTTCAAACCGGTAGAATAATTATCTAAAGATACGACTTTATATCCATCTTTTAATAACCGTTTTATTAAATTGGTGCCAATAAAACCAGCACCTCCTGTAACTAATACTTTCATTTCATTGTCCCCTAAAATTTATTAATGAGTTTAATATTATGACATTGTCTTGGAACTGGATCTATATAAGGAATATCATATCCTATATTTTTAAGTTTGGGTACTGTACTTTCTAGAAATTCTGGTTTAGCTTCCCAATGTAACTCTAAAAATATATCTGGTTTATATTCAGCAAAAGTACTTATAGCACCATCAATAACTTTACATTCCCATGTCTCAACATCAATCTTTACCAAATCAACATTCTTTAAATTTAAAGAATCTATTTTCACTTGCTTAATCTGAGTAAATTCCGAGAGTGGCCTTTCCTTTACATAATTATCATCATGACCCAGATACGGATTTGGAACAACATGATTCATACCTACATTAGTAGAGCGAGGAGATTCCATAGAAACATATTTATCCGAATCTCCAACTACACAATTCATCGCATTTTTCTCCGATACATTACTAACCAAAGCTTTATAAGTTATACCCATAGGTTCAAAAGCAATTAATCTATCACATTTTATAAAATTATAAATAAAATGAGAAAAAATTCCAATATGTGATCCTATATCAAGAATTGTACTATTTAAATATTTATCCTTATTATTTAATATTTCTTCAAAATCAATATTCGATCCTTCAAGATATGAATAATTCGTTTCCCTTACCTGATTTGAAACTTGATCCCCCTCTATTAAATAAATTTCTAAATCTTTATCTAACCTTGTAAAATTATGTTTATATATTTTCATTTATATTCTCCGTTCTAAATAATAATTTTGAACATTATCGTGACCAAGATGTAAAATTATTTCATTTCCGCATCCTATATAACCACTACCAACTCCCCATTGTTGTGGCATAGAATATGGATATATGCCAGTAACCCACGCTGCTCTACTCATCTGCAACGGTGCTCTTTTATGAGGATGTTTCTCTGACATTTGTAATTTAACTTCTTCTAAATATCTTCTAGCTCTATTATTTTTTGTATGAAAACTAGTCCACCATAAATCATAAGTTAGTAAATTACCACGGCTTTCATCTTCTCCTATATGATAATCACCCCAATTTCCTCTAGTGTGAATAGCATCAACTTTAACTAATTGCCTTTCGTTTGTAGGAACACAGACTCCAAATTTCTCTGTTATAGGAATTAATGTTCTAACCTCATCCGAGACAAACATTATATCCGAATCCACCGAAATAGCCATATCTGCTTTTGAATTGAGCAAACCACATATTTCATAATAATCACAACAAAATCCCCCCCATTTGTAATGTGATTTATCAAAAAGATTACCATCAACTACATTCAATTCTACATCTGGATAAACTTCTCCTATTTCCTTTCTATCAGTATACAAAGTTATTTTAGCTTCAGGAAAATATTGTTTAATCGAAGTATATGTTGGATCCAATCTAAACTTTTTATCAAAAGTTGGCTGATTTGAATTTGATCTACTTCCAAATTCTGCAAAAATTATTTCTAAATTCATATTATTTTATATCCTCTAATAATTCAGTTATAGCAAGATGTACTTCATCTGCTGTTATCAATTTCATGCATGCTACATCATATGGACACCTATCTGTTCCAAACATAAGTTTAAATTGTCCTATACACATTATACATTCTAATTCTTCTCTCACAAAATATTTTCCTAAACCAAATAAATCACTCTCTTTCCAAGGACCCAAACCAAAAAAAGCAATAATTTTCCTTTTAAGTGCGACAGCTATTTGTAAGGCTACAGTATCAGCAGTAACTACAATATCACATAAATTTATTAAAAAGGTAAACTCCTTTAATGAATATTTATCAGTTGTATTAATAAAATTATCAGTAATATCATTTTCATTAAAAAGTTTAGAATTTCTATTTACTTCACTTTTACCGCCAGCTAACACAACTACATTTCTATCATCTTTCAAAAGTAATTGAATTAAATTTTTAAATCCATCGTATGTCCATTTTTTTTCTGGCCAATCTGGACCACAACCGGTATTTAATAATATTACATTAGAATCAGACCTAATTTTATATTTTTCTAAAAATGTATTTTTAAATTTTTCTGACAAATCATCATCTAAATATAAATTCGGGGCCTCATTATTATATTCTAATTCAGCCATATCAAAAATCATTTTCTGATAGCTTTTTGTGTTCTTTCTCTTTGCACCCCAGTTATCTAAGCATATATAATAATGATATTCAGTTCCTTTATTTAAAGGTATCACATGCCCCTCTTCATTTAAACCATAACCCAATTTAATATTAGATTTACATGAAGTAATTATCGAAGTAGCTTTTTTATCTTTATCTAAGTTTATAATAATATCAAATTTCTGACATTGTAAAGCTCTAACATTTTCATCATCATATGTTATAACATTATCTATAAATGGATTATTATCAATAAAAACTTTAGAATCTTTTTCAACCAACCAAGTAAGTTGAGAATCGGGATATTTTTCTTTTAATCCCTCAACTATACAAGTACTTCGTACAACATCTCCTAAAGCACCCAATTTTATTAATAAAATTCGTTCTTTAAACGAATTATGATGTTTACATATAGTACAATCCCAAGATTTATCAATCCAATAATATTTACAAGGACGATCACCTTTAAAATGTCTACAATATTCCATTCTTATTTACCAACCGAAGAAACACCAAGTTTCTGTACAACTTCTGTGGCACATTCTTGTGCATATAAAATAGATTGTATAATATCTCCACACTTCACATATTTAACAGCAAGTCCAGCTAAAAATGTATCACCGGCTCCTGATAAATCACGTACTTCAACTCTATTTTTTATTTTGAAATACATATCATTATATTTACACCCCTTTTCCCCCAAAGTCACAATTAAATTAATTTTATGTCCATCCTTTTCTAATTTCTTCAAATTATATTCAATATGACTATACTCATGTTCATTTATTTTGATAAAATCAACTTCTAAACACCATTCATCTATTATTTTATTTGTCTGTAAAAAAACAACACAATCAACCTTCGATATAAGTTCAATATCCTTTTCAGTCAAAAATCCTTTACCATAATCTGATATAATTATAGCATCATATCCTTTAAGTTTATCCTCTTCATGTAAATATTTATTTTCAACTCCCACAAAATCATTTTTATCGAGTCTCATTATTATTTGATTAGATCGAGAATCCACATACCTTATTTTTTCTATAATATTTTTATTAGTAATAATATCACAACTGGATCCTAAAGCCAAAACATTATTAACAACATTTGCAGTCATACCTAGATTAACTGTTTCTCTCATAGGTTTAAAAACTGGAACTGGAGCTTCGGGACATATTCTATTGCAAGTTCCATATATAAATTTATCAATACAGTTTTCTCCTATAACCAAAATTTTCATTTAATATAAACTTCTCCTATAACTCTAATTATTTATAATGATTTTGTAGTTGTCGGTGTTCTTCCATCATAACAACTTTTTCTTTCAACTATCATTACTGGTCCAGTAAAATTTTCTGCTTTTTTATAATCACGTATAACTTCCTCTGGAGTACTCGGTTCTAAAATTGGAAAATCTAATAATTTCTTAAATATGTCTGTTAAATCTTGAGAATGTGTTGGTCCAGAATAAAATGGACCTCCATCTGCAACTACAGTTCTCAGTATAACATTTGGTCTAAATTCACCGTGTGATATTCTTTCAAGTTGATTAATATGATTACCTATAACATCTGCTGCCACTAACATAAAATCTTGTCTTTCATAATAAACAACCGCCTTAAAACCTTCAAGTGACATACCAAGTGCCATACTACCCATTAAATTTTCTGTAACTGGTGTTTCTATTTTTTTATCATCATCAACACCACTTAATGTTCCCATGGCGTTACCAAATTTTCCACCAAGATTATATCCAATAAATATTGTATCACCTCTTCCAAGATCCGTCATTGCTTGTACTATAGCATCTTTATATGACATTCCATCAGAAACATCATATAGTGGTAATTCGTCCATTAAAATTGAGGGTGACAGGTACGGAAAATATTCTTCATCTGTCTTTTTAATTTTATTAGTTATTGATAAATCACAAAAATCTTCAGTACGAGCATGTGGATAAGGTAAAGTGTAATGATATCTCCTAACACAATCTGGCCATTGTAATATATCTGCTTTACCCCACCGTTCTTTTTTATTTGCTATAATAGACATATCATTATCTTCTACAATAAAAGTACAAGGTAAATCCCAACCATCCACATAACGAACTGACTCAGCAAAATGACCAGTATCTTCAGTACCATCTCCTACAAAACACCAAACTTTTCTATCAGAATCGTGTCTTTTCAACGCCATTGCTAAACCAACTGCAATACCAGGAATACCACCCACAATTGCAGACGAAAAGAAATTTCTTTTATTATCGTATATAAACATACTCCTACCATTTAATACTCTATCTTCTACTATCTCTGGTGGGATTCCATGTAAATATGCCTGATAATGATTCCTATGTGTTGACAAAACCCAATCACCATCTTCAATTTCATCAAATATTTTAATTAATTCTTCTTCATTACCACCACATAAATGAAATAAAAATGGTAACTCATTATTATTATACCTATCAATTATTCTTTGTTCAAAGGAAATAAGTTCTTCTTTAGTATATCTTGCCATAATTACTCCATATCTATTACACAACGACCAGAAAAACTAGAATCTTTTCTAATTATATCTAATGTCTTATTAATATCCAACAATTTAACTC
>Ga0080013_1003703_pt1 | contig 15736 bp, 20 predicted proteins | sample ETNvirenome_6_85_FD_69236 | JGI IMG/M metagenome (GOLD analysis project Ga0080013, IMG submission 69236) | Marine viral communities from the Pacific Ocean - ETNP_6_85 (SPADES assembly) (version 2) | ecosystem: Environmental > Aquatic > Marine > Oceanic | place: Pacific Ocean | collected 2013-06-19
AAATCAATTAGCTGACCATCGTAGCGTTCTAGTAATTAAGAAAGCTATGGAGTTTGATAAGCTAACCAAGAAAGTAGCTCCGAAGAAGAAAGCAGTCAAGAAAGTTCCTAAAGTACAAAAAGCCGGAAGAGGAAAATCGAAGGAAGATACAGCTACTGAAGAACTAAAGAAAAAGCGTACACGGTTGAGGAAGTCTGGTAAACAAAAAGATGCCGCTTCCTTATTTTATGATATGCTTTAAGGAGATAAGAAATGCCAACGCACTTCAAAACATACGATGCAACAGCAATCCGTGAGGATTTGTCTGATGTAATCTATGATATTTCGCCTACGGATACTCCGTTCCTATCAAGTATAGCTGGTAAAGGTACTGTTACTAACACTGTTTTTGAGTGGCAGACAGATGCACTTACCGCTGCTTCGGGCACGAACTATCACGTGGAGGGAGCTGCCGCTGGTACTGCTGCTACAACTGCTACTACAAGATTAAATAACAAAACACAAATCTCGAAGAAAGTAGTTGAAGTATCTGGTACACACGAAGCGGTAAATAACGCTGGTAAAAAATCAGAGCTTGCCCATCAACTAGCTAAAGCCTCGAAAGAGCTTAAGCGTGATATGGAAACATCCCTGCTTGCAGAAAATGATTCTGTAACAGGTGATTCTTCTACAGCACGTGAAACTAGAGGAGCTGCACACTTCATTACAACTAATGTAACTGATGCAGGTACTTCAGGTTCACACGCTGCAGTTGTTGAAGCCGACATAACTGCTGTTGCAGAATCTACTTGGAACGCTGGTGGTGAACCATCAACAATCCTTTTAGGTGCTACTAACAAAAAGTTAGTAACAGCTATGTCAGGTCGTGCTGATAATACTCGCAGTGTTGTTGATGAGAACAACACAATCTATAATGCAGTAGATGTTTATGTATCAGATTTTGGTACATTCAACATTACGCTGGATAGATTTGCGGACCAAGACGTTATATACTTCCTAGACCACGATATGTGGTCAGTAGAGTATTTACGTGATTTCCAGACAGTGGATATTGCCAAAGAAGGCGACTCAGAGAAGAAGATGCTTCTCGTTGAGTACGGTCTTCGTGCTGGTAACGAAGCTGCCAACGGAAAAATCCGTTACACTACAGGTTAATAACTAACCAAATACCACCCTAGGAAACTGGGGTGGTTTAACCGAGATGGCTCAATGAGCATCTCATTTTAATAACTCGCTTAATAAAGGAGAGCAATATGAATAACTTAACAACGTTTGACCCATTTAGAAATTTGACAGTAGGTTTTGATAATGTATTTGACCAACTATCATCTTTGTCTCAGTTTGAGATACCTAAATATCCACCTTATAACATCAAGAAGATTGATGATAATAAGTACCAACTGGAAATGGCATTAGCTGGATTTGCAAAATCAGACTTAGAGGTTGAAGTAAAAGACAACACTCTAACTGTCACTGGAAATTCTGCCGATGATACAGAAAATACTAATAGCTTTGTATATAAAGGAATAGCACAAAGAGCCTTTACAAGACAATGGGCATTAATGGATTATCTAAAAGTATTTAATGCAAGTTTCAAAGATGGAGTTCTTGTGGTAGATATGGAATTAAATCTACCGGAAGAAAAGAAGTCAAAGAAGATTGAAGTTAAATAAGTAAACAACCACAGGGCAAGAATGACGGTAAAATCTAAATTAATTGAAAATACAGATGGAACTTTAACTCTTGTCAGTGGACAATCCGATAAGATTGTCAAAGACCTTTATGATATGAATAGCAAGGACAAGTTCACTGCTGGAAGAAATGAATATAAAGGAGACTCTCAGTTTTCACATAGGGTTGCTAGAATACCTCTTATTGTAGTAGAGCAGATGATGAGAGAGAAAGTTTGGGGAAACCAAGAGAGGATGAAAGAATGGTTGAACCATCCAGACAATACTGCTTGGCGTACTACTAAAGGAAAAGTATAATGGCATTAGGCACATTCACAGAATTAAAAGATGCAATAGCAGACTGGTTAGACAGAAGTGACTTGACGGATAGAATACCAGATTTCATAACTCTAGCAGAAGCCAGACTCAATAGGGATTTACGCATACGCCCTATGGAAGTAAGAAGCACAATGACAACCACAGCAGACCAGAGGTATTTTAATCTTCCCGGTGGTTATTTACAAATGCGTAATATACAACTGAATACAAACCCTATCACACCTCTCGAATATATAACACCAGAGATGTTGGATAGATTATATGGTGGCGATACGACAGGTAAACCTAGAGCCTATACTTTAATAGGTGACGAAATTCAATTAGCACCAATACCAGATTCTACTTATACACTAGAGATGGCTTTTTATGAGAAATTCACAGCGTTGGGTGATGGTACTTCAGGTACAGTAACAAGTAATTGGCTCACGACAAATGCACCAGATGTATTGTTATATGGTGCTTTATTGGAAGCAGAACCTTTTATTAAAAATGATGAGAGGATTGCCTTGTGGTTAAATGCTTTTAATAGTGCTATAAGAAAAGTACAAGATGCAGATGCTAAAGATAGACATTCTGGTTCAGCTATGCGAGTAAGGAATATCTATTCTGGCGTTGAAGGCTAATGGCTCAGAGTACGTGGTCAGCAGATTCGTATGCTTGGTCTGGTACTTCACACGTTTGGAGTAATGACACATACCAAGAAACTGCTACAATAGCTGGTAATAGTGCCTTAACATCAGCAGGCACACTTACAATACCAGTAACAGTTACACTGACTCAGGTTATTTTATCTGAGTTAAATGAAGAGGATACAGTATTTCCACGTTCCTTAACTTTTGGAACGAATGTTGGAATGACTGGTACAGGACTTATAGTTGCTCCGGTAACAGCTACTCTTGCTACTAATGAAAGTATAAGCAATACTGGTTCAGCTTTAATGCCAATGCCTATAACATTGGGTACTAACACTACATTGGCTAGTAGTAATAATGCTATATATCCAGCTTCGATTTCTTTAGCTTCGACTGAAAATATTAGTAGCACTGGTTACAAACTTATGGTAGAGTCTGTAACTTTTTCTGCTACGAAAAATATTAGCAATACTGGCTATATGTTAATTCCAGAATCTATAACCTTTGCTGCTACAGGAAGTATAAGCGACACCGGTTATAAATTAATGCCAGAGTCTTTGGCTTTTGCAAGTACAGTTAATATACCATTACCACCTTCACCGGGTACTACTAACTGGGACTTGGATACAAATACTTGGTCAACAGCTACAAATAACTGGGGATATTCTCCAATAGTTATTATGCCAGCGTCAGTTACTATGACTCAAGTTATTTTATCTGAGCTGAATGAAGAAGATACAGTATTCCCGCGTTCCTTAACTTTTGGAACGAGTGTTGGAGTAACAGCTACTGGATTATTAAATATACCAATTTCTGTAACATTAGATACTGAACTTGGAGACTTTAAAACAAACATAAATTTTGAGGAAAGTGCTACATTTGCAATTAAATCAGACACTACCTCAGCAAGCAGCTTCTTGTGGAATGACAGAGAGGAAGACGACAGCAGTGTTTGGATAGCTGCTGCAAGCGGAGACGACCCTTTATGGAGTAACACAACAGAAGACACTGGTACTACTTGGACTAAGATAAGTGACCCAGACGAATAATAATAACAACTCTAAGGAGAGAATAAATGAATACATTAGAAAATGTAAATTTAGGGCTGGCTAACTATTGGAAAGTTACTTGCCTTGACAAAGACGGTAACGTCAAGTGGGAAGAAAACGAAAAGAATATAATTGTTACAGCAGGTCTGAACCATATTCTTGATACCCAATTCCACGCTAGTACACAAGTTACAACTTGGTATATAGGTCTTAAAGGTGCTGGTACACCGATAGCAGCAGATACTATGGCCTCACATTCAAGTTGGACAGAATTAACTGACTACTCTGGTGACAGGAAAGAATGGACAGAAGGAGCAGCTTCAGCAGGCAGTATGACTAATGGCTCAAGTGTAGACTTCTCAATTACAGGCACAGCAACAATAGCTGGTGCTTTTTTAAACACAGCAGCAACAGGAACAGCAGGTACACTTTATGGTGTAGTTGACTTCAGTTCTTCACGTGCAGTAATATCTGGTGATACATTACAAGTAACAGTAACCGTAACAGCTGCTTCAGCATAAAGGAGTAAATAATGGCTTTAGAGGACTTAACAGGTACTAAGTACATTGATGACCTCAATTCGTCAAACCCAGCAGCAGGCGATAACGTCTCTGAGGGTGATGACCATATTAGAGGAATTAAGAATGTACTGAAAACCACATTCCCTAATATTGATGGTGCTGTAAATGCAACGGATACTGAACTTAATTATGTTGATGGTGTAACCTCCGCCATTCAAACACAGCTAGGTGCAAAACTACCACTAGCTGGTGGAGCAATTTCTGGAAATTTAAGTTTTAGTAATACTTCACAACTTTCTTTTGGAAGAACTTCTGGAGTTGCTTCATTAGATTTTGAAGATGGTACTGATGCTGCTATATTTATAACTGCAGCTAGCTCAACTAATTATTATCAACCTTTGATTGGTGTTGGTGAGGGTAGTGGTACATTTACTGCTGCAATTAGTTCTGTTGATACTGGTGCAGCTGCTGCTCAAGGGCTCACTTTCCATACTGGTGATACTAATGCTATTACAGAACGTATGCGTATTGGTTCTGATGGCAACGTGGGTATTGGAACTTCAAGTCCAACATCAACTCAAGGTTTTGGTCACCTATTAGAAATATCTGATGGTGACTCAGGAACTAGTAAGGATTCGGCATTGGTTCTTTCAAGTTGGAATAGTGGTTCTGCTGAGAATAAATGGGAGATTGGTAATAATACTGGAGGAAACCTTCAATTTGTTCATTCGGTTGCTGGGGATGGCTCAACTGGAACTAAAATGGTAATTCTGCCAGATGGCAACGTGGGTATTGGTGACACCGACCCTTCCGAAGCTAAACTCAGTATTGATGGTGTACTTGCTGGTGATATTGGTTTATCAATTGTAAACACTCAAGATACTCAGGGAATAAAACTTGACCAGAATGGTGATGGTAATGCACTCTATATTGATAGTGAGTCAGCTAATAATAATGCATTAGAGGTTCGTAGTAAATGGGGGATTCGTTCAGTACAAGATATATCTGGTGGTTATGCTGCTCAATTTGACAGAAACTTAGCTGAAGCAGGTTCTTATCCTCTTGTATCTATTGTAGATAACCATACCTCTAATACTCAACCAGCATTAAAGATACAACAAGACGGTGCAGGATATGGTTTAGAAATAGACCAGAACGGTAATGCTAGAGCACTTAAAATTGATTGTGCCTCAACCAGTTATGATGCAATAAAGGTACACGAATCTAAATATGGAATGCAGGTTACTCAAACCATTAGTGGTGGTTATGCTGCTAATTTTAATCGTAACATAGCTGAAACTGGTTCTAATCCTCTTGTAAAGATTACAGATGACAATGCCTCCAATACTCAACCAGCATTAAAGATACAACAAGATGGTGCAGGGTATGGACTACATATAGACCAGAATGGTAATGCTAATGCACTTTTTGTTGATAATGCATCTACAACTAATTCCGCAGTATATGTGGAAGGTCACTCTCTTACCTCAGGTTCTGGATTAAAGGTAGTCACAAGTTCATCTAATTTAGCAACAACTGCAAATTATGGATTTGCACATTTTGACCATACTGGCAATTCAGGTGCTAATGTTAATAATGTAGTAAAAATTATTAACAACCACGCCTCTTCAACAGGTACTACTGCTCTATATGTACAACAGGATAGTACAGGAGCTGCTGCTGTGTTTAAGGGTGACGTGGGTATTGGTAGTGTGAGTCCAAATGAGGGAGGCTTTCAGTCTGGTTCACGAGTGCTTTCAATTCAAGGAGATTCTGCTGATGATTTTGGTGTTTTAGAGTTAATAAGTACAGATACCACAGGTAGCAATAGGATTGGTGAACTAAGATTTGGTAATTTAGATGGTGGAAGTTCTTTTTCTGCTAATGCTGGAATCCGTGCAAGAAGGGATGGAGCAGATGATGCTATAGATTTATCTTTTTGGACAACAGCAACTGGCGATAGTCTTAGAGAGCGTATGACCATAGACTCCGCTGGCAAAATTGCAATTGGTAACAATGTACCTATGTGGTCTGGTCAGTATGGTGGTGGTTTAGTCCTTAAAGGTAACGACGCAACAACTGACCGCAATGCAAAACTTTGCATCGTTGATTCTAGTGGTGATGCCGTTATAGACGGTATTACTGTAGACACAAATGGACTGGTGCTAATGCCTAATCAACCTTATTTTAATGCAAATGCCGCTACAACAAACATACCAATAACTACTCAAACTACAGTAACTCTAACTGAAAGAATTGATACAGGTTCAAATCTAGCTTCTAATATATTTACAGCACCAGTAACTGGTAAATATTTATTTACTTATATGTTCTATTTTACAAGCCTTGATGCAGACCACACTACTCTTGATTGTACTATATGGACTAGTAATAAGCTGTATCAACAGACTTGGAAACCAAGCGTTACATTTTCTGCTGATGCAAATTTTAGTGTTTCAGGCTCACAGATTTGTGATATGGATGCTAGTGATACAATGTATATTAGAGTATATGTTGCTGATGGAGCAGCACAAACAGACATCCACACTGATTCAACAGCTAGTGGAATTTTACTCGCATAAGCGAAATAACTTACTTTAAACGAAGGAGCGAATAATGGCAACATACACAGTAACAATAACAGATGCAGATGAAACTGCACTTAACAACGATTTACTTGATATAGATACTTGGATTCAAGATGCAGTTACAGGCAAGATAAACAACTGCAAGAAGCGAATGGTAGCTCAATGGCAACCTGTCCTCTTTGCTGATGAAAGTGTTGAATCAATGCCTGCAACAGCAGACGGAATTATTGCTTTAGTTGTAGCAAGAGATGACTACAAAGCCAGAGTAGAGAGAGATGCTGAACAAGAATTACCGGGGGAGTAAATAATGAATATAACAATCAACAGTCTTAAATATGCAGACCCCGATGAAACTGTAATCGAGGTTAATTGGGGAGCATCTATTTGGGAAACGATTAGAGAGCCTGTAGAGGCAACCTATGACGAAGAAGGCGAAGAACTGACTCCAGCAGATGAAGGGGAAGTTTATTCAGCAGCAGTTTCAGGTACTCAAGAATTTGAGAGAGATGAAAGCTCTCCTGAGTTTGTACCTTATGATGACTTAACTGAAGCTACAGTGATGCAGTGGCTAAGAGATGCACTCGATGAGGACTTGGCTATTAAAGAAGTAGAAGCAGCAGATGCAATAGAAGCTGTAGAGGGTGTAGAAGCAGTAGAAGCAGTAGAAGCTGTAGCAGAAGAACTTGATGAGGATGGTAATGTTATCACCGAAGCTGTAGAGGCTGTGGAAGCAGTTGAGGGTATAGAAGCTGTGGAAGCTGTAGCAGCAGTTGAGGCAGTAACAGGTGTAGCAGGTCTTGTCGTACTTGAGAATAAGCTCGCAGGCTTTATAGCAGAGCAAAAGAACCCAGTAGTGGAGAAAGGACTCCCTTGGGAAGCAGTCGCATAGCGACATAATATTAACAATATAGGAGTAACGTAATGGCTAAAAAACAAAAAGAACAGCCTGAACAAGCAAAAGTAATGATTAATGATGAGGAATACATCTTTGATGACCTTAGTGATGAACAGAAAGCAATGGTCAATCATATATCTGACTTAGACAGAAAGATTAATTCATCAAGGTTTAACCTAGAACAATTAACCTTCGGCAAGGATGCTTTCTTTAGTGCACTTAATACCTCTTTAGAGGCTGAAGTACAAATATAAATAGATGAAGGTAATTGCAATAACAATAGCAGTAATCGCCTTTGTGGTAGCAATGTTTATAGGTGTGGATTCATTGATGTGTGAGCCACCCTGTGTATAGGTGGAACAGGAACTAACATTAAGAGATAAGTGTTCCTTTAATGATGCTAACTGTAAGTTATATAGGTCTACGATGCAATGGAGATGGACTGCATTAATAATATACCTACTGATTTGCTTCTATGATTTTCTATTTGTACCTGTATGGTACGGACTTAATAGACCAGATATAAGTCAATTTATGGACATAATCAACGCAACAGAGGATACATTAGTACAGATGGAATTGATGAAGAAACTAACAGGACAGCACTCACCTTTTACTCTTATGGGTGGTGGGATTTTTCACCTAGCCTTTGGTGCAATACTTACGGGTAGTGCATTTGGATTAAACAAATAAGGATTATTATGAGCGAGAGATGGCATTTAAGCAAAGCAATTAGCCTAAGTCACTTGGCTACTACAGCAGCATTGGTACTAGGAGCAATTATATATGTTACCGGGATTGAGAAAGATGTAGCTGTATTACAGGCTAACCAAGCCAATATGCAAAAACAGATTATGACGATACAACAGGATAACAAAGAGATGTTCGCCAAGATAGATGCTAAGTTAGACCAGATGATAAACATAATCCATAAATACCAGATTAATACAAACTAATGTTAACTTTACTTACAAACATTGCACCAATAATCTTAGGTTTCGTAGCTAAGTTAATTGCTCTGAAGAGTCAAGCAGCATCAGAAAACCAAAAGTTAATGATTCAATCTCTTCAAGTAAGGAATGATTCTATTAATATGGCAAGAGATAGAGCAGACAAAGAGAGTCCAATGGCTGCTATGAATAGACGAGTAATTATATTTGTCATCTTAGGTTTAGTTATATTCACTCAAGTAGCACCTATATATTTTGATGTGCCTACAGTAATACCTACTATAGTCGAAGGGTTTAGTTTCTTAGGAATACAGCTTACACCGGATGTAGTAGAATATGCTTCTGTAGAAGGATTACTCAAGATGGATGAAATATTCAAATGGGCTACTATGATTATAGAATTTTATTTCGGAGCACAACTAGCAAAAGGAAAATAATATGGCATTAGAATCAACAACTTATATAGATGGATTAGTAATAACTAACCCAACAGGAACAGACCCACGAAGTCAAGGCGATGACCATTTAAGATTAATTAAGGACACTATAAGAGCTACCTTCCCGAATATGTCGGGTGCCATGACAGCAACACATACAGAATTAAATGCAATAGATGGTTATACAGGTACAACAGCAGAGTTGAATTACAATGATGTACCAACTCTAGGAACAGTAGAATCTTCTAAGACAGTTACTGCTGATGCAGTAGGTACAACTAAAAAATTAAAGACACAGGAACAAACAGAGATAGTTAATGCTCTTGGTACAGTAGATTCCTCAGAGGATGGTGTTATTAACTTTGAATCTGGTAATGTAGTTACTGCTGTACTTGCTAGTGGCGGTTCATTTACAATTTCTAATCCGCCAGCTACAGGCACTTATGGTAAGTTTAAATTTATACTGACGAATGGTGGTACGGTAGCAGACCCTTGGCACGCAAGTGTTAAGTTTGCTGGTGGTACTACTCCTACTCTAACTACAAGTGGAATTGATATTCTTACTTTTGAGACTATTGATGCTGGTGATAATTGGTATGCAGTTGTTGAAGGTTTGGATATGAAATAATGAGTCTCTCTAAGATTTTAGAAGAATTAAAAAAGAAAGCATATAGAAAATTAGCTAATGATGATGCAATTAAAGCTAGAGATGAGTTAAGAAAATTAGGCAGAAACCCTCAGCTAGATTTATTACAACATTATTATGGTTCTAAGAATCTTGCTAATATTTTTGGTGGTGTCGGAGCATTTGGAGCAGGGCTGGGAAAAGAAGTATTAAATTATTTTAACCAACCCAGTGGATTTTCTGTTGATGATATGGGTGCTAACTGGGCTGGTATTATGAATATGACTCTGGATGAAGCAGATAAAAGAAATTTATTTAACCATACCGAATCTAAAGAAAATATAAAAGGTTTTGGACAAGGCGATATGGAAAAAGTTTCAAAGAAATTAGGTCTTAATATATTTGATTATGATGAATTTAGAAAATTAATAGGATATTAAATGCCAGCACAGATAACACAATTAAATCCTACAGGAATCAATAAGGATATTTCTCCTTATGAATTACCTCTTGAGCAGTGGTCTGATGGAAATAATATACAGTTTGATAATAACAAGACTACAAAAGTAAAAGGACATTTAGAAGTATTTGGTACACCTTCAATAGCACCTTATTGGCTGATGCCATTCGACACTATTAGTACAAACTCTTGGATTTATCCGGGATTAACTAATGTATATAGGGTACATACAACTGGTGTAACTACTACACACACTGACCTTACAAGAGAAAACGTAGTGTTGACAGGCACTATTGACCCAACTGCCTCTACAGCTGTTGTTGGTGTGGGTACAGCATTTACTACTGAATTAATTGTGGGTGATAATATACTTGTATCAGGAGAGACTAGAGTAGTGGCTTCTATTACAGATAATACTAACCTTGCTGTTACTGTTGCTTTTAGTGACAATGGCAATGACACATCCCCAGAACGAGTTACCGGTGACTATAATGCAACTGCTGCTGCTGGATGGAATGGTGGTGTATTAGGTGGTGTAGCTATACTTAATAATGGTGTTGATACACCCCAAATGATGGGCACAGCCAATGATGCAAAGATGGCAGCACTCTCTAACTGGGATAGAACTAAGATTTGTGCAGTAATGCGACCATTCAAGAGATTTTTGATAGCACTGGACACAACCGAATCAGCTACACGTTATCCTTTCAGAGTACGTTGGTCTCATCCAGCAGAGGGTGGTACAGTGCCTATAAGTTGGAGTGCATCAGATGCTACAAAAGATTCTGGTTATGTTGATTTGTCTCAGTCAAGTGGATTTGTTATTGATTGTCTACCTCTAGGTGACATCAATGTAGTATACAAAGAAGACTCAATTTGGTCTATGGCATTTGAGGGCGGACAGTCTATTTTTGGATTTAGGCAACTATTTTCTGATGCAGGTATACTAGGTAGGCATTGCGTAAAAGACTTCGACAATAAGCATTTCGTGGTTTCTATAGATGATGTCTTTGTACACGATGGTCAGACTAAACAATCTATAGTTGATAGTCAGATAAGAGACGAGCTATTCAATTCTATTCATCCAGACTACAAGACAAGAGCATTTGTAGTTGCGGACAGGGAAAAGAATGAGATGTGGGTTTGCTTTACATCCAATACTAATGATACAGATGCTTTTGCAGATACTGCTTTTGTTTGGAATTGGAGAAATAATAGCTGGTCCAAGAGAGATTTACCTAACGTAAGTTATGTTGGCTGGGGTATTGTGGAGTATGTAAGTACCACAGACTGGACAGAATCTGGCAACTGGGATACAGATAATGATGCTTGGGACTCACCACTTAAGCCTTCTCTTATTTTAGCAGATGCTGGAAATACCAAACTATATGTATTAGGTACTAACCAACACAGTGGTACGAGCTATAGAGCTTGGGTGCAGAAAGATAGTATGCAGCTAGGCTATCCGGGAACTAAGTCTGTTACTAAAATTGTACCTAGAATTGCTGGTACTGGTGCAGTGGATTTCTATATAGGAAATGAAATGAATCCGAATGAAGGTATTACTTGGAAAGGTCCTTATTCTTTTACACCCGGCACACATTCAGAAATACCAGTTAGAACTACAGGAAACTACATTGGTATTAGAGCTGAGTCTACAGATGATAAGACTTGGGCACTGGACAACTTAGAAATTTATTGGACACCCCAAGGCAATAGAGGTAATGGTGTATGATTCGTTACGAACCAGCACCTGTCCCAGATAAGACAGAGGACATACCTGCATACTTAAGACAGGAGTTCAGAAGGATGTCTGGTATTATAAATAATATTGCTGATGGGCATTTTGATGTCAGTAATACTGCACCTAGTAAGCCAAGAACAGGTGACATAAGGTATGCAGATGGTACTAACTGGAATCCGGGTGCTACAGGAGAGGGAGTATATATTTACTTAAGTACGGGAGCGTGGAGTAAACTTTGATTGAAGGGATAAAGGGAGACAATATAGAGGCTTGGTGGCCTCTGGTCCAAGAATACTTGATTTCAGCCCTTAAATATAGTTTAGGGGAGTACAGTATAGGGGACATAAAAAGTGCCTGTAAATCGAAGAATATGCAGCTCTGGGTCGAAATGGGTAAAAAGGTAGAAGGTGCTTGTGTTACAAAAATTAACCAGTATCCTCAGAAAAAAGTTCTTGTTGTGTTATTAGCTGGTGGAGAAATATTTGGAGATAGAAATTTCCAACTCATAGAGGAAAGCGAAGGACTATTAACAAGATTTGCGAAAGAAAAGAATTGTGATTACATACAACTATTCGGAAGAAGAGGATGGATAAAGAAGATGAATAAATTAAACTATGACCACAGCAGAGTGGTACTAACTAAGGAGATAGACTAATGTCAAGCGGAGACCATACAGTAACACAAAAAACTGACCCTTGGTCGGGGGCAAGTCCTTATATAAAACAGGGGTTTTCTGAAGCCGCTAACTTATATAATGAATTTACTCCTCAGTATTTTCAAGGACAACAACAGGCAGCGTTCAGTCCAGACCAAGAAACAGCACAAGAAGGCATACGACAGTTTGCCACTCAAGATGCTCCGAGTATAATGAACTCTGGCTTAGGTGCTTATGGTTATGGAACAGGAAAGGATGTATTAGATGTTGCCAACAATCCCTATGTGAGTGGTATGGCTCAGGCTGCTGCTAATAAAGCATACTCTGGATTAGCACCTCAATTAGCTAATATCAGAGGTGGTGCTATTATGTCTGGTGGTTATGGTGGTGGTAGACAAGGTATTGCAGAAGGCAATGCACTTGCTGGAGCTGCTGATGCCGCAAGCCAAGCTGCTGCTGGAATATATGGTAATGCTTATGGTCAAGGATTAGGACATCAGTTAGGTACAATGGGACAGACAGGCTCACTAATGAATGCTGGATTTAGCCCTTACAGTGCATTAGGTGCTTCTGGTGGACAACAACAAGCAAGAGAACAGAGAATTATAGAAGATGCTAAGAGGCAACATTCCTTTGACCAGAATCTTCCATACCAGCAACTACAAAACTATCAGTCAGGAATTACAGGATATGGTGGTATGCTTGGGGGTGCAGGTAATACAGCTACAACAGAACCGGGAGCTGGTCTAATGAGTAATTTAGGCGGTATTGCCTCATTAGCTAGCACACTAGGTCCTAAATTCTTCGGTTTCTAGGAAAGGGAATGGCAAATTCACCTTATCAAAACTTAGGACCGATAACTAATACATATGGAGCACCTGCCGGTACTGGTCAAACCACACCTATGAATAATATGGACTATACCAATAAAGTATTAAATGTACTGGGAAAGGCGAATATACATCCATTAACAGCCGCACAAAGAAGACCTGAAATACGCTTAGACCCACGTTACGGGCAAGGTATAACTAGTCCTGTAGATGCAGCGTATTCTAATTGGGGTGCAAGCCAACCTATGTATAATACAGATAATTCTTATTATACAGAACCTGAACTTGAAAATACATTTACACCTAGCCAATTTGGAGGCACAGCCAATGTTCCTTGGTTTTCCCCGGCAGCTGGTTCTGGCACTCAAGGTTCGGATTATGACACTGGTGTAGTTTATTCAACACCAGAAGAGGCTATAGAAGCAGGCGATTACTGGTCTGCGTATAGAGAAGACCACGCTGACTGGAGAGCAGGTACAGGTTATTGGGCTGGTAAGGGTAAACGAGAAGGACAGAATGATTTAGACTATCCGGGACGTAAAGATTTAGACATACACTCAGATTCAGACCAGTTAGAAGATATGACAGGTAAGAGTTTATTAGATTATAAAACAGAATATGCTATAGATAACATAAAAGAAACTTATGAAGAAGTGAAGGATTATATAACAGACAAGGCAGAACCTGCAATGAGTATATATGATGATGCTGTTGAATGGACTAGTGAAAAAGTAGATGCTGCACAAGACTGGGCTAGTGATAAATTAGATGCAGCCGAAGATTGGTTGGAGAGTTTATGGCAAGCAGATTAAACAACACAGCTAATACAGCAGTCAATATGCCTAATCTTTGGCAGTCGCCATTTCAAGGCTTGCAAGGATGGACTCCTTATAACCAATATGGTCAAGGAATTAATGCTTCTAACGGTCCTTGGGGTTCGGGTGTAGCAGTTCCTAATCCTTATTATACTAGAGGACCTGCTTATACTAAGGGTTTACTTAGCTCTGCTCCTATCCCTACTGACACAACATCACAGACATCAGATTCTACAAACCTACTTAGTGATGAGGATGTCGCATATATAAATGAGACTTTCTTTGACCCAGTTACTACTGTATTAGGAGAGGGTTTTGGTGACTTAGGAACTGGCATTGGTGACTTAGGAACTGGTATTGATGACTTAGGAACTGGCATTGGTGACTTAAGCGGTGACATTACTGGAATAGGAACTGACATTACAGGAGCTATTGATGACCTGAGTGGTGAAGGTGGTGCTCTTACTAATATCTCTGGTGCTATTGATGACCTGAGTGGTGAAGATGGTGTTCTTACTGATATTTTAGAAGGTCAGACTGGCTTAGAAACTACTATTACAGATGGCTTTGGTAATGTTGTGACATTAGAAGATATAGAAGGAGCTATTGGTACTCTAAGTGGTGAAGATGGTGTTCTTACTGATATTTTAGAAGGTCAGACTGGCTTAGAAACTACTATTACAGATGGCTTTGGTAATGTAGTGACATCAGAAGATATAGAAAATATACTTAGTGACATAAATACAGAGACTGAGACTGAGACAGAGACTGAGACTGAGACAGAGACTGAGACAGAGACTGAGACAGAGACTGAGACTGAGACAGAGACTGAGACAGAGACAGAACCTGAGACAGAGACTGAGACTGAGACTGAGACAGAGACTGAGACTGAGACAGAGACAGAGCCTGAGACTGAGACAGAGACAGAGCCTGAGACAGAGACAGAGCCTGAGACAGAGACAGAGACTGAGACAGAGACAGAGCCTGAGACAGAGACAGAGCCTGAGACAGATTCAACATTAAATGTAGGTGGTGAAGGTGAAGGTATAGAAGCTGATTTTGGACTTACTGAACCTGAGACAGAGACTGAGGCAGATAAATACCAGACCGGAAAAATGACAGATGCGTTTAAAGACCATTCACCTTTTGTACGCAGAACCATTGTACAAAATATGGTTAAACATTGGAATAATGAGGCAAGTGAAGCCGGTATTCCTAATGATATATGGGAGAAATGGAAATCTGAATCAAAAGATAGTTCATATATGTGGTATGGTTATGGTGATGGTAAGATAGGCGGAATTAACTTTGAAAAGGCTTTCGATAAAGCTATTGCCGAACACCAAAAAAATCAAACCATTAATTCAGCTACTGAAGTCGTAAATAATGTAATCAATTCAGATTCAACATTAAATGCAGGTGGTCAAGGTGAAGGTATAGAAGCTAATTTTGGACTTGGAACAGATAATTCAGCTACTGGAGTCGTAAATAATGTAATCAATTCAGATTCAACATTAAATGCAGGT
>Ga0080013_1003704_pt1 | contig 15732 bp, 13 predicted proteins | sample ETNvirenome_6_85_FD_69236 | JGI IMG/M metagenome (GOLD analysis project Ga0080013, IMG submission 69236) | Marine viral communities from the Pacific Ocean - ETNP_6_85 (SPADES assembly) (version 2) | ecosystem: Environmental > Aquatic > Marine > Oceanic | place: Pacific Ocean | collected 2013-06-19
AGTCGTCGGTGTGGAGCACAGTGAACTTCGAGAGCGGGTAGTTCTTTTTTACATAGGTGGCCTTACCTGCACCCGAAGGCCCAGTGACATAAGCTTGCAGGGCCCCAGCAGTCTTCTCCAGGTTGGTGTACTTCCCGAGTTTGCGGGGAGGCATGTGAATCCTACTCTTAGAGGAGGGATCCTTAAAGCCAAGCTTCCTGCCTAGCTGGAGGCTGGGCTTATTAGTACTCAATGCCTGCCACCACCACTTCTTGATCTCTGGGTGTTTCCGCAGTAACTCTTTCGTCATCTTCTCCGCTAAACCGCGCTTGCGGTACTCCGGAGCAATCGCTACACCTACGTAAGCAGCGTTGCGTCTGTCATAGACTTTCTTCTTCCGGAAGGGCTTAGTCAGCTCTACGAAACCTATCCACTTCTTACCATCATATAGCCCATACCCTGTACGTGCGCCCTTCGGAGGAGGAGGTATTGTACCATGGCCTGGGAAATTCCCGGAAGCTATCTTCAACTCAGATGCCTTCCGGCGATCGTAAGAACCTAACGTGATTCGCATGTACTCCTCCACACGACAACCATTATGCAAAACCCGGAAGCCCATTGTCCAGCGTATACACCCGGGAATCAAAGAAATATCCGGGTATAAGGGTAATGCACTGAGGGGTTTGACGCCCCTGAAGGAGGAAGCATGCTACAAGCAAGAGAAGGAAGTTCACGGAACGCTAGACCTTTTTATGCAGTTGCCACACCCGCTTTTGGTAGAACCAACCAAAACCTGATAAAGATGGCGGGCGGAAGCCTGCCACCTTTGCTTAGCCCATAGTGCAAAAACTGAGTGAAACCTGGGTATAAGAATATTGAACCTAACCAATGGGCATACCGCCCACTAAAGGAGGTTGCAATGAATGCAGCCAACATCAGCGCTTCGATACCTGCCATCCGGCAGGAAGTGTCTAACATCTCGGAGAAAGTGTCGAAATCGGGCCCCATCCTGGCCTGCTTCATCAGCTTTTTCGTCACCCTTATCCGGGCCTACGCCGACAAGATTGCCGCTCTCGGGAAGCACCCCGAGGTCGTGGCAAAAGCTGTGGCGAAGGTTCTCGAGGTCCCCATCGCTGTGCTCAAAGATATCGAGCCAGTGAAATGGGAGGCCACCGCCAGGGCTCTAGAGGAAACTCTAGCCTGGTTCAAGAAACACCCACAGCTCGCCAAAGCCGTAGAGTCTCACATGAACTTCGGCCCCGACGAAGAGTTCGAAGTGTACGTCCAGCAGTTCAGTCTCGAGCTCACCGGACACATGGCCGATGCTGGGTGGGTGACGCAGGAAGAGGCGGACAAGGAAGAGGCGGAATACTGGAAAGCCGCCAAAGCCCGTAGCAAAGCCCGCAAGGAACGGGCGGCGGAAGAGAAGAAGGCTGCTGCGGAGAAGAAGGCAGCAGAGAAGAAGGCAGCAAAAGCCAAGAAGGAAGCGGAGAAGGAAGCGAAGAAGGCAGGCACCACGGACGAAGAAGACGCAACCGATCGTGCCGAGGCCGACGCAGCGAAGTAGCAAAGCAAGTGGTAACAGCCGTGGTGGCCCTTCGGGGCCGCCACGGTGGGGCCCGACGGGTTCCCTTTAACTAGTTCTTCTTACCTTTAGCGTAAGCTTTGATGTACTTCTTATATGCCTCTGGGGTGAGCTTACCAGTGAAGCCATGCCACTTCGGGTAGATGCCCCTACTCCGAAAATCTTTCATGCTCCCATGCTGCAGACCAGCTATCTGGCCTATAGTGAGGCCACCTAGCCCACCAAAAAAAGCACCGAAGCCCAAACCTTTCTTTCCGCGCAGCAGCGCCCCTAGGGCTGTGCCCAGCGCCACACCAGCGGGCGTGCCAATCCCCATACCCTTCAACTGCCCCATCTGGCGAGCGTGCAAGGTCTTCGGGTTTACAATGTACCTCTGCATACCCTTGGAACCCATCCGCGTTGCGCGCATGGACGCTCGATTCATCTCCTTGAGGCCGACGGGAATACGATCATCTTTCTTAGCCGCAGCTAGCTTCTCAATAGCGTCTGCGTAAAAAAGCTGTAGTTTCTCTCCTGGGTACATCATAACCCCCTTCCAGTGTTAAGCTGCGCGTTTCTTCGGGTACACATATACCCACTCCCCTGTGCGGAGATTCCTTATCCTACTAGTGTATTTATGCCGCTTGGGCGCTCTGTAGGTACTCTTCTTCCTCTTCTTCTTTTTGCTCGAGGTGTAAGTATCCTTCGGCGTAGCTGCCCAAAGGATTCCGGCACCCGTAGCTGCAACACCGAGTGCTATAGCACCGACCCCCTTCCTAGAAAGATCGACGTAACCACCCCTGGTACGTCGCAGCCACCAGGGCATTTTCTTGGGTCTTGGGTTACCGGTTCCGGCTCCTGGGTTTGCACGCTCCCAGTCGTCCCAAGCACTGCTGAAGTCGGCGTGGTCCCAAGTGTTGTTGTACCTCCCACCACTACCACCTGCGTATCCCCTACCGCTACGGCCACTGCCATAGCCAGAGTAGTCCCAAGCACCATTGTACCTTCTGCCACCGCTACTGCTCCTACCGCTACCACTGCTACGTCCATAACCTGCCCCACGTGGCGGGGCTTTCGGCTTTAAGAACTCAACTGCTTCCGCTGACGTAGGTCGTGCCTTACGGGATCCCTTTAAGAACTTTTTGTACTCGTCCATCTCCCACCGCGTCTGGGCATCGCGAGTAATTCCACCCCCGATGGACTCCTTAGATTGCCTGTGGAGGACTCGCTTTATTCTGTTCTCAACAGCCTCAGTGCTTCCCTTCTCCCTAGCTGCTGCCAGCATGTCTACAAGTGTTTCCCCCACAGTCAGGGGGTTTGCCATGTCAGCAAGCTTAACAAGAACAGAGCGGAGATTAGGTGCATGCATTATTAGTTCCTAATGTTTATGCCAACCCGGTCGGGGTTGGAACCTTTACTTTCGGAGGAGCTACTCCCGGAACTTTGGGCTTCTGTGTAAGCACACCTACAGGTGCCTTTACCTTCGGAGTCTTAGGAGCCGAGGCTCTCACCTGCCCGGCCATCCCCACATCGTCTTGTGCCAGCTTCTCCAGGGCCTCTGCATAAAGCTCCTGGTAGAGTGCACCAGCAGTTTTCACCTTCTTCCGGACATTCGTCCCTGTACGCCCACTATGCTTCCGGACATGCTCCCAGATGCTAGACTTAATGGGCTGCACACCAGCGTAAAAATTTCCTTCTTTACCCATGTAGACCCCCAAATACGTAAGCGTAGGTTACCACGCTACTCCGGGAAAATACAAGTAATCGGGTATAAGCAAAGTGTTAACCCAACCCACTTACCAGGAGAAGTAGAATGGACCATTTTGACCCAACGATGCAACCGCAGCTCGGCCTTCAAGAAGTTGAACTCAATTTCACGCTGAGCGTAGCTGATGCCCGCAAACCTCTATTGGCCCTCGCAGCCAACAAAGTAGCGGAGGGGGATGACGCACAATTCAAAGATGTGCTGTCACAGCTAGCTGTCCAGAGTTTGGATATCTGGGACGTGCCTGAAGTAGATCCCGTAGCTCTGTCTCGGATGGAGCGATTACAACTGGAAGAGTATCTACTCTGCACCGGAATCTCCGGAGTACAACTCGCAACGTCACTGGATATGTATGACGCCATGGTTGGCATTTAGAACCAGAAAGGAGCCTCATGTCAAATGAATCCCGAGCATTTACCCCGGAAGAAGTTCGAGACAAACTGCTGGACCATATTTGCCACACAATCCAGTACTGGGATGAAGTTACCGACAACAAGCAAGACGCTATGGAAGGGCTCGCCTTCTCTATCCTCAGTGCCCTGGACGGTAGCTCTATGGCCCTACCCGCTTTCCTGGTAACCCCTATGGCCCACGAAGATGACAAAGCGTACCACCAGGAGAAAGGGGAGAACTGGTTTCCCGAAAACCAGCCCGACCTCGGAATGCTGCATGAGCATTTCCACGCCGCCAGGAAGCGGCATGCAGGAGAGAAGGATGAGCAATGAGCAAAAACTCACCTACACAGATACCGGCGAGGAGGTCAATGTAGGGGATGTCTTGTACTACCTCGATATCCGGGATATCCGCAAAGCAATACTGCTGCAAGACCCCAAACCCGAGGAGGCTTTCTATGGGAGGTTGGCTTTCCGAGTAGAAAGGCAACATAGAATGGACATCCCAATCCACACGTTAAAGTTTGGGTCAACCGATGTGTACAGCACGGAGAGAGCGCTCCTCGTAGTTATCCGCGACCACAATCTTAAGGCTGCTGAGCAGTACACCCAAAAGAGAGCCTCAGCCTTAGCAGCTGCCGCCGACATCGACGGCAAGATACTACTAATCGATCACGGGGTTGAGGTCAGCCCCGAGAAAGACTCGAAGTGGCCGTAATACATACCCATTCCTGGGTATAAGAATAGTGAACCAGAACCCATTCGATAACACCTGCGGGTGTCCAAAACATCGGATGCCCGCAGGCAACGGTACCCGGCAACCTTTACTGGGGAATCACACAGGAGTGAGCATGCAGGTTAAAGCACTGCAGGAGGTTATGGTCGATGGCACCCGGCCGTACCCAAACGTGACGGTAGGATCGGTAGATAGACCGATTTTACCGTCTGATCAGCTAGCTGTGGAGGGGATCAACCTCCGCAAAGGAAGGAAAGTCAAAGCCTTCCTAACCGGGAAAAACCGGTACCTGGCCGTGCAGGCTAAGGTATCTGGTTGGGAACTAGCCGTACGGTTCGTTCCCGAGTCCTTCAGGTATCACGCAGCAAAGACCCTGGAGCACAAGGTAGGTCCGGAAGCCTACCAAAAGGGGTTTTGGTACCCTGCCCCCACGGGGCAAAGGAAGTGGAGAGAGGTTCTCCTCGACTGCGCAATCGAGGGAATCAAGTACAAAGCCCGCTTCCTCCCCCGCCTGGCTCCTTCGGGGGGGAGCAACAGTATGTCACGAGCGCTACCAGCGCCGAGAGCAGTCATCGTAGCCGATTCTCTCTGGGCATACGTCTGGAGAGACAAAGAGCTGTACCAAGAAACCTGCTACTTCATCGAGGGGCTGGAGAGCGGTGAGCAGATTCTCCTGTCTGGGCTTCTGTCCCAGCAGGACGACTACGCCCCCGGCACCGCCGAGTGGGGCCTCGTTGACCGAGTCCGCCGAAGGCTGTGCAACTGCGTTCTGGTGGAGTAGTACAAATGGGCTTCGGCCCAGAACGGGCTTCGGCCCGTTTATTAGTTCCTGATAATTACAGCTTGGTCTTCTTGTCGAAATGCTTGTACGCCGGAATAGCCGCTAGTCCTGCTGCCCCTGCACGGGTGCCCCAGACCTTCCGGTTTTCTTTAGTGTAGGTTGCAAGGGCATCGCGAGTATTCTGCATCTTGCCTAAAACAGACTCTGCGTCCTTCCCGGCTTTCGTAGCAGCAGCGGTGTAGGCCGCATGCTGTCGCTCCGACTCTTTCAGACGTTTAGTAATGTCCTTAAGCCCTTCTCTACCCGGGGCACCATTATTGATCTTCCAGATCTCTGCATCCTGGCCTTTATCGAATGCCCGGTTGAGGTCGTCTACGTACTTTCTGCGTTTAGCACGCAACCCAACTAACTGCTGCTCGATAGCCTTCACTTTCTGCTGGGCCTTCCCTCCGGCCTTCCGATAAGCAAGGAGAGCCTCTTCTCCACCCTTAGATAACCCGGACTTTTCCTGAAAGGCTTTCCGCAATACACCCGCTTTGGTGCCCAGCAACAAACCTCCTAACCGCTTCATAAACGAGCCAAAGCCCGCCTCTTTTAGTAGACTATCCCTCATCGGTCATCCTGCTCCCGTCTAACCCAGCCGTCTTGTACTGAGTCGCTGCTGTCGAATAGAATTCTAGCTGCTCCAAGTACCTGTTTACAAGTAAGCGTCTCGGCCGACGAGGATCGATTCGCGGGTCTAGCTTCTTCGCTTCTCCCGTCCCCCCGTAACTCAACAACGCTGGATGGTCTAGCAGGAAGAACTGGTTATGCGGCCCAAAGGCCCTACTGTGGAAACCTTCCCGGCCACCTATAACTTCTCCCTTGGGGTTGTACCGTAAGTCCCTGCTGCCCATGAGGTCATTCAAGGATGCAAACCCTCTGCGGGTGAACGTGTCCACATACTCAGAGATGTGCCAGGTGGTCTCCATGATCTTATGGTGCAGGTACAACCGTAGAATAGTGAGGGTAGCGTCCTGGATTGTGCCCCCGGTGGCAAAGTCTACAGTGAAGGCCACCAGGTCTTCCGAAGAAACATCGATAGACTTCTCCCCCGGAGCCAACTCCCGTAAAGAAGAGATCAGCGTTTGCCGGTCAGTAACCGAAATCTTCGAGAAATCGCATATACTCTTACACCCAAAGAGTGGGCCGTACAGGGTCTCCCCCACTTGTGTGTTGGAGTAGTTCAACCCCAACCAAGGTGGGCGCACAGCGTACTCAAAGGGGACATCACTAATCACCTTGGTGTCGTACTCAGTGACCTTCTCGGTGATAGTCACAGTACCGTAGGTGCCTGGACCCACTCTAGCGTTCCCGTCACCCAGGGGGATTACGTTAAACAGCCCATTCTTCGACCCGACGTTGGTGAACTTAACGTCTGTAACCACGCCACCCTTCGGGCCTTTAAAGTTATCCTTCTTCTGGTCAGCCTTGATCAGCTGCTTAATAGGCCCACCTGTGAGGAATGCCGCAGCATCTTTCGTGCTATTCGATACCATGCTGTCAAAATCGCCATCAGCAGGAGCGCCCACCTGGGTCACCGCTGGGCCTGAATATGACGCCGGTACACCATCTGCTAGCGTCGTTGCCTCCGACTCTGGGTAATACGTCGTGACGTTCTCCGGAGGAATCTTATCGAGAGTTAAAGTAGTGCCGTGCACCGGATACTTATCGAACGTGGTAGTCTTCGTAGTTGTCCCCTTTGGCACTTGAATCTCAAAAGAGTTCAACCCGGGCACTTCTTCCTTCAATGGATCCCACAAATGCGAAATGGTGTACTGAGTCTGCCCACCATCCTGCCCAATGCTGTGCACCACTGAGTGCATGCAACCACAATACATCTTCGGGTAAGAGTCCCGTTTCTCCTGCCAATCTTTAAGCTTCTTCTCTGTAGAATCCAGCAACGCCTGGATAGATCCCCCGGTTAAAGCGGACTCCAACTCCTTATCCAACTTCTCCTTATCCTCTTTCAGCTTCTTCAACGCAGCATCGGAAAACATCTGAAAGTCCCCCGGTACGCTGGGAAGCACTAAGGCAGACATCCCAGTAACAACATTCGGGTTGAATTTTCCAGAGGCAGACATCACCCTCGGCCCCAACCGGTACTTCAGGAATAAGAAGTTGGCTATGCGCTGGAGGTAATCAATCCGGTCGAAATCCGCAGCATCCTTATGCTCTTTAGCATTGTACGCCGAGAGCTTCTTATACGCCGGGATATCCGCTACCTGGTCGTAACGAGGGATCACTCCGGAGAATAACTCGTGAGGTAGGATAAAAGATTCCCCCTTGGCAAACTGCTTCTTCGAGGACTCGCCGTAGGCATCTACAGACGACGGAGCAAAATACTGCTGCTTGGCAAAGGTCTTACCCTGCGCCTTCCATTCCTTGCGGGTTGTCAGGTGTACCCGAGTCACTTCCTTCCACCACTCCCGGGAAAGAGAGACTTGCTGGAGATTTTCGGGGAAAAGGACATTACACCTGGGGGGAGCTACCAGGAACATTTCCGGCGTAAGGACCTGTGTATACAGCCACGGTTCCGAAGAACCCTCGAAGGTTTCGGTCTTTGTGCTACCCGCCACCTTAGACTTCTTGTACGCCTTCCGCGCACCGTTCACCAAGTTAATCAGGTAGTTGAGGTTGCCCAGGGTACACTTACTATAGTACCACCCGCCGCTCTCACCAGGCTGCTTCGAGGTTACCATCTTCTTCGCTTGCTGCAGTACCGCTTGGTCCTGCTTAACTGCAACACTGAACTGGCCATCCGCCTTCAAAGAATCAGATAGCTCTGCCTGGCCAAGTACGGCTTTAGGAGCTGCTGCGAAAGAGGGGTCTGCTTTCCCGCAGAATAGTTCAAGCGAAGGTCCAAGGTCTACGTGGGTACCCACAAAGGAGAGCAGGGCATCTTTCTGCTTCGTCTGCTTCACACCGGATGGGGCGGGGCCTGTCTCCCCGAAAAGAACGTCGGCAGCTGCAGCAGAGGGCATCCCATCATACTCTTTGTCGAATAGGGCATTTGCTACCGCTAACTTAGCCTTCAACCAATCCAGCTCCCCCAGCCGAAGTTTTGCTTGATCGGAGAGAGGTAGACCACTGCTGCGTGTCGTTACCTCATACTCTTCAGTCTTCTTTCGCCGGTAGTTTGGGGCGAGGATGGGTGACCGGGATGCCTGCAACTGACGCAACACCATGTTCAGGATTTCCTGGAAAGAGACCAGGTTGCCCGCAGAAGAGAGAGAACGACGTAACCACTTACGGAACCCCTTAGTACCAATCAATTGTTGCGAAGCATTATCGTTCCGGACAGTCCCAGTTAAGCGGGATAGGTGTAGCCGTAACTCTGCCTGGCTGAAGAAGTCGTTCAATCCCCGGAACTTAGACTTCCCGTCATACACACCACCCATGTACTCAAGAAGAAGGAGCAGCCCACCCATGAGACCCTGAGTATCCGGATGCTTTACCGATTTCTTCTTGGTAAGTAGATCCAGGATTACCTCGTAAGGCTTACGTGCCGCCTTATCGTAACGAATCACCGCCCCAGCCGAGAACGCAGTACCCTTTGTCTTTGAGGAAGTAGACTTCCCCCGCACAAAGAGAACCTTGGCCTCTTGCTGGTAGGAAGATAGATCCCGGCACTGAAGCACTGCTGAACGGTCCCCGTGAGATTGGGAGTATTGAATACTGTAGACCTCCCCGACGAAGAGCAACTTATACTTCTCGTCGGCCACGTAGGTCTCCCACTCCTTTACCAACCGCAGCTCCTTAGTGGAGTGTACGTCTGTCTTTAAGTCATCCAGGCTGGACGCCTTCTCCTCGGAATCGTAGAAGAATAAATGTACGAGCGTGCGGGGAAGGAGATCCAGGAGCGCATCCGTGGCTACTACCTGTAGAGCAGCCGTCGAGAGCCCATTCAAGGATGCCGAGCACACAGCACTCACGATAGGGACTTCCCTACCTTCTAAAAACAGCCGCAGCTTAAGGGGTCTAGCTTCCATTGTATCCTATGGAGTCGGTTGGAGTGCTGCAGGGGCGTCACCAAAGTCCAGCTTGGAATCCGACCACTCCTCGCTGCTAAGTACCGATAACTTGGCCCCGGAAGGAACAAAAGAATCCCATAGGAAAGAAGCACCTAGACCGAGACCCACTAGTGTGCCAATAGCCGTGAAACCGGCGTCACCACCAGAAGGATGTCTGCTAACCAATAACTCCAGGAAGCGACCAGGGTGCGTAAGCATAGCTGTAAGATCCAGGTACATCGTGTCCCAGCCCGGGATGGTTGGAACACCAGCAGACCTCATTGACTTTAGAATCTTCCGGATCCACCCCGCCGCAGTTAGCCACCCTTCCTTTACAATGTCTTTCCCCTTCATGTCCCAGGGCATGCAAGCCTGATCGGGATTCATCATCCGTTTAGCATCGAAAGCCGCACCCAACTCCTCGAAGATTAGATCCTCTCCAGCCTCCCCAAGCTTTCGGGTCGCTTGCCTCCCTATCAACTCGGCTACTGCCTGGGGGTCATTGATTACCTGCCCAATCAGCGTAGGGTCAGTTTGCAAGAGGTTAAAGAGACCACCGCCGAATTGCATCTGCAGCAAAGTAACGAACCTCTGCCTCGCCCGCATCCCCGGAGAAGAAAGCACAAAGGAGTTATCGGAGTAGACTACATGCTTACCTCGTTGCACCATTTCCCAGAAAGCACCGAGGTCCGTCCGCTTATAGCTGCTCTGCAACCACTTGAAGCGCAACTCCGCCAGAGAGATGTAATCCGTCACCAGGTAGTTGAAGTTGAAGTGCACGATGTTTTGGTTGTCCGCTGATTCTGAGGCAGAGGCACTGATGACGTACCCCTCTACTAGGATATCGTCCCACCCGAAATAAGAACGGGACTGCGTCTCCAGCAACTTAGAGCCACGGAAGTATCGGTTATAGTTCTCCCAAAATTGCGCACGCCAAGGGAAATCCTGGGAGTTACACAAGTGCCCCACCACAGAGATAACCTGCGGACGCTGCCCGGTCGAATAGAAGTAGTCCTCACCGAAGGTCTCTACAATCTGTACCTTCTCCGCTCGTTGCTCGGTAACAGAGGTGACCATAAAGTCGGTGTAGTGGTCAGACTTCGGCAATATAGTTTCACCAGGAAAATTGTCTTGCTTGGTCTTTGGGGGATTCCACCCACCCGCCTGATTGTAGAGCGGGACTATTACCCCGTTCTTATCGAAAACCTGCAGGTACGCATGACGTTCCGCTTTAAGCTGCATACCCATCACCGGGCGTCGGACATCCGTAGGACCCAATGGGTACTTGTCCTTGTAGCTCAGCTTGTGGGGCGCATGACACTTGCCTGCCGCAAGACCCTGCAGAAGGTCCGTCAGGTCAGAACCCTTAGGGGTGGGAGCCACCTCCGTCTCTATGACTATGAACGGACTGAGTTGCTCGGAAGCAACCGTGTGCTTAGTGCTGGTCGTCGGTATAGCTTCTGCGCCCCATACCATACAGTTACCTCGTAATAAGTACCCGGTTCTTAGCTGCACGATCAACCGTCGGGTCCGGTGGTGCAGAAGTCATGCGAAGATTCAATGCCTCTCGGCGAACTAAGTGCTCCATCATCCAATCCAAAGACATTCCGTAAGGGTAAATACGCATAACCTGCGCAACACCTAAATGCTCATGCCGGAGAACTGATTCGAAGTCTGATCTGGTCTTCAGTGCCATTAGTTTTCTCCCGGAAGCTTAGCAGCTATACCTTGAATCTTTCCGGCCAAGGAGTCCAGAGATTGTTTGAACTTCTCCATAGTAGCATCCAGAGTGCCCGAACCTTTCCCGGTCCCACCAGAACCAGTAACAGCGGCAGTATACAAACCCTTGATAAGGTCTTGAGCTTCTGCGCTATCAACTCCAGTACCCTTACTAGCATCCAGCGCCAAAGCCATACTCTTAGTGAAGTCGCCCCCATGACCAAGCTCCTGATCAGCAAGCGCCATCATGTACAGGCCGGTCTTAGACCCCTTACCCGTAGCCATCGAAGGCATCGCCTGAGATATTTGGCCCCAATAAGACGACTTACCGTAGATCCTCTTCAAGAATTCCGGGAGGTCCTTCTGTGCCACACCCTTCGCAATAGACGCCCTCGAAGAAGACCTTCCTGGACCCAGGTACCGGGCAAAACGCTCTCTACTCCTCGCATACGTGCCTGCATGCGCAAAATACATTTTAGAGGATTCCTTCAAATCCCCGTGCCCCTCGCCACTCGGGAAAGAAGCTACTGCTCCAAGGCCACGCAATTGGTCCTGGTCCATACCAGCAAAATCGTCAGCTAACCCAGCAGTTTGCCCACCAGCAGCATTAATGATGTCCCCACGTAACTCGTTGTTGTCCATCCCCGGGACCAACATGCCCATGGTAGTAGCCCCACCTGAAGTATTGAGCCAGGCAGAAGTCTCATCCCTCCGGCTCTGTCTCGTATGGGCAGCATCAACGTAGCCTGGGCCATGGAACACTGTGGCGTCCTCGACCATCCCTCGTAGCTTCGGTCCAGCGCTAAACGAGCCACCCAACTGGTCTAGCATAGCGTCTCGCATCTCCGTAGGTACGTAGCGCTCGTCCCCTACCGATAGACGGCTGGAGATAGTGCTCAGCATAGCGTCTTGGCCCGCGGGATTGACAGCGAACTTATGAATGTCCGCCATTAAGCCCGGGATCTCCCCCCTACCACGGCTCAAATTCTGGACTAGTGACGAGCCTCCCTTGCCCATCCACTCGCCCCAGAGATTGGGGTCCTCCTCGAAGTTTTTACCGTACAACGCACCCAACCCCTTTAGGCGCATAGCCCTTGCGGGTGTTTTAGACGTAGCCGCAATGTCGTTAGCAGCGTTCATAGTAGCCTTCATGGGAGTACCACCCGCCGCTACAAACGCCGCTGTCAGTCCCTGGATCCCTCGTTGCTCGATTCGGGAGGCATACTCCTCATAATCCCTCCGGCCGGAAGCACGAAGCATATTCACAATGGCCTGCCCACGGGAAGCCTCGTAACCACCAGCTCTATCCCCCTTCCGCCAACCAGTATCAACGCCTTGCAGCATCCCGCCCATCGCTGTAACCATGCCTTCATCAGCACCAAGGAATGCCTGCGGACGTCGCATAGCGTTAGCAAAATCGGCAGCCATAACCTGAGCCTGCCCACGATTAGCGAACCCTGCCTGGTCAAACCCATGACCCTCGTAGAAGGACCCGACGTTTGCCTGCCCGGGGATCATCCCCATGGCACCAGCACCTCTACCACCAGCTTCCAACCCGAAGAACCCAGAAGGAGCAGAGTTCAATGAGTACTGTGCTAAACCACCCTGCCCATATGCCAAACCGGGATTTACTAGACGCTGCGCATCGAAAATCTCCGCAAGCGGACCAGAGACACCAGAGTGCCCGGTCATTACATCCCCGGTTAAGGTAAGCCCTTCCCGCCAAACTTCAGGGCCGTAGTTACCCATCAACTCCATACCTAACATGGCACCAGAACCACGAGCCAAACCAGCGCCAATACCTCGGAGCGCTCCACCAGCTAGCGTCCCGGAGATACCACCCACACCTCTCTGAATGCCCATACCCAGAGCACCAACCGCACTACGCCCACCGAAAAGAGGAAGGGAAGCAGCAGTTAAACCCGTCGCCCCAGGGTTGTAGTTACTTAGACCGACACTCCCACCAGCAGCAAACCCACCGCCTTGAAGGACGTTACCGATCCCACCGGGAACCCAGTTGTTAACCATGGAACCAAAACCACCACGAAGGCCGGGCAGTGAAGCTGAGGTAAGACCACCAGAGCCTGAGTAGGCACTGGGTATCCCTCCGCCAGGGGCACCAATAGCGGTCTTCGCTCGCCAGTCGTTCATGTAATCAGTATTCAGAACGCCAGCCTCTGTACCGAGGAACTCATCAACGTAATCCCCAATCCAGGTCTGCATGTTACCTAAGACTTCCCGACCAAACTTCCGCAAAGGAGCAGTGATGGGCTGAACGAAGGCTTGCTTCAATTTACCCTTCACCGCTTCCCAGGAGTTACTACGGTTCTGCTTGGCTTCCTGCACACCAGCACGAAGAGCATCCTGCGCAGACTGCCGCATCATCGTCTTCATCTCTGGTCCGGCATTCGCCATATTGGTAAGGATATCTAACTCTTGCTGTGGGATGGAGCCGTAAACCTGGGACATGTACTCTTCTACTCCAGGCACCCCACCGCCCTTATGCGAGGAAAGTGCGCCAATACCCATAGCCGACCACTCGGGGCCTACAGTTTCCATCATCTGCCGGGTAAGCCCACCAGCACGACTTTGGAGCATGCGCTTCGCTCCCGGTGTCCGCATGTTTCTGGAGTACGCCCCGGAGATATCCCCCCAGGACATCGAACCTAGCTGGGCAGCCATCATGGGATCTATCCGACCAGTTTCCGGGTCCATCATCGCACCCAACACTTGCTGGCCGTACCTGGTCCCGCCAAACCGACTACTCGCTTCTGTCAGCCTTCCGGCAAGTGCAGGAATTGCATCCCCGAGGGAAGCACCACCAAACATATCCCGAATGGCAGACCCTGATAACATCCCACTATTAGCCATTGAGGACAGCTGCCCAGCCACCCCACCGACCACCTGACCACCAGTCGCCCGGGAACCACCCATCCCAGTCCACATATCCGCCCCGGTGGAAACCGCAGAGAACATCTCACTAGCCCGCATACCAGTAGCAGAAGCTAATCCGCTAAATGATTGCGCAGCCTGCCCAGCCTTCCCAGCACCGTAGAAACCCATACCTTGTACACGCTGGATCACACTGTATGCTTCGTTCAATGAAGTGCTGAAAGTTTCGGCGACGGTACGTACCTCCGACACCAGCTGTTGGAACTTGGCCTTGAAGTCCCCGAAGTTTGTGCTGCCCCGGAAAGAACCCCCGGCCATACCTTGACCCATCAAACCAGTTAGGGAGCCCATAGACATCAAAGGATCCGACCCCGCCATACCAGCCATCATGTTACCCATTGAGACCTGCTGCCCGAAAGAGGGAGCACCCTGCATCATGGGCATGTTCTGCCTGTTCCAGCCCTGCCCGAACATTCCGGAGAGCTGTGCCTGGTTCTGCATCCCACCCATGACCTGCCCGGCAACCATATTCATGCCAGCACCAGCAGCCATGTAACCACCAAGAGCTGCTTTTTTCTTTCTCCCATACTGTAGATTATCAAGTTTTTTCCACTCTATTTCTTTATCTTTTTTTTCTAATTCTTTAATTCTCTTTTTTTCTTTTTCAGAAAGTTTACCATAAGTATCTGAATTTTCTTTTTTTATATTTAATCTAATTAATTCTTTTCTATCTTTTTTATTTAACCAAGCTATATCACCAGGTTCTATTTCATGTTGTTCTAATTCAGGAATATCATCTGGCATTAAAGGTTTAACACCATTACCTTTTGAAAATCTTGTTCTTTGTTTTGAAAGTAATCGAGAAGGCATTCCTTTTCTAGCAGATTCAGGAGAATCTACATCATAAGGTGTAATACCTGTATCTTTTTCTTCCTCGTTTTTGAGATAAGGTGGCTTAGACATTAATCCACCTGTAGCCATGTTAATGGGTTTTGACATATTTCTATCCTATTATGTTATTATAACAATTAATTGTTAATTAGTCAACACTATCTTTAACTATTTCTTTAACCTGCTGGGGTAGGTTCTGTAGTCTGTCCAGCAAATTCCACTTCCCCTGGCATTGATACATTACCTGGTCCGATTGGGCTTTCGCCAACTCCAGAGTTGTTTGGTGCTGTACCTTCTTGAGGTACTCCTCCATTACCTTCCATTGGTCCGAGTTGACCAGGTGCAGGAGCTTGTGAGCCATTTGGTTTGTTAGCATTCTGATATCCTATAATTTTAGCATAAATTTCTGCTTCATCTTTAGAGTTAATTATTTCATCAGGGTCTAAATCTAAAGAGTATGCTAACTCTTTAATGATTTCCGAGATTCTAACAAATGGAGCAATCGCAGGATTTTGAATAGTTTGTAAGAACATTGTCAGTCTTTGAGAACGAACTTCTTTTCTCATCAAACTAGAACTTCCTGTCGCTTTAATTTCCAAATCTCCTACAATTGGTAACTCACCTTCATAGAATTGCATATTCCATTGGAACATGGATTCTCCTAAAGGCTTAATTAGTTGGTCGTCAATATTTTTTATAACTGTTTTTATATTTAAAGATGCAGCACCCATAAGCATTGACATACCTGAGGCTGTTCTTGTCATACTTTGAACTCCTGTTTGTCCATGTGAGTATGATGGTATTCCTGTTGATTCATCTGCAAGTTGTCTGAACTTATCAAACATCTGCATATTTTCTACAGCAGTATTTGGAAACTTAATTCCATATATTGCTTGACCAGGAACTCCTGCTTGTCTCTTAAAGATTTTACCAGGATAAACTTCCATGTTCTGATTATTAA
>Ga0080013_1003706_pt1 | contig 15729 bp, 9 predicted proteins | sample ETNvirenome_6_85_FD_69236 | JGI IMG/M metagenome (GOLD analysis project Ga0080013, IMG submission 69236) | Marine viral communities from the Pacific Ocean - ETNP_6_85 (SPADES assembly) (version 2) | ecosystem: Environmental > Aquatic > Marine > Oceanic | place: Pacific Ocean | collected 2013-06-19
CACGATTTATACCTCTAATCTTTCTTCTTTTCGATATTTCTTGGCTCTCGAAACTCGGCAAGATGATATGATTATAGGTTGTTGTTAGAAATCTGATGGTTTTATGATGTAGTTCGTCTATTATGCGAAAATAAATCTTCCTTTCTCTTCTTTTTAGACGCTTTGTAGTTATTATTTTTCTAGCTCGTAATGATCGAAAATGATCTATTTTTCATTTTTATTAGAATTATAAATCCTTAAATATGTTTTCATTTTTATATTCTTCGAAAACATATTTGTTGTTTAATGTGTAACTTTGTAGTTTAAATAATTTAACAGCTGTTACCCTTCGGCATCGATGAAAGCGTAAGCGAAGTTAGAAGGGGGAGGTTTACCAATCTGATCTGTTTCTCCACCTTTTTGTTTAGAGCTAAGTATCAGAGCAGCTACTCCACACACAAGTGCAAAAGTCATGGAATAAGACACAAGTAAAATAGGTACAATCTCGACCTTACCTTTGGAGTTCAATCTCTGAATCCAAGACGGGTGTGAGAGATACAGGATACCCATAGATGCTAAGAATGATACCACTATCACCACTAGACTTATGTTAACAGGTTTTGTTAGATCCAACATTTATACCTAGCTAAGATAATATTAGTAATCGGAATCATCATCGGACTCGAAGCCACGCTTCTCTTCGTCCACTAACTCCTGTGATTTGACGTAGATAGAGATCTTCCCCAAGCTCCCTACACTAGACCGAAAGAGCAGTGGGAGTTTGCTATTGGCAGGGAATATCTGCATCGTACTGCTAAGTCCTGCGAGCTTCGTGATACGCGACAACTGATCTGTGGTAAAGGTGGCATAGTACTCTGGACTCTTCTCGTCGTCAGAGTACTCGTCGTCAGAGTCCTCGTTCTCACCGAAAGCGACCTTACGTTTCAAGATACCATCGGCATCAGCGATGAATTCAATGTGAAAGTCTCGTGCCCGAACATTAATATTAATGCTCCCTATACTACTAAGATCCTTACACATCTTCTGGAACTCCGACGACGGCACAATGACAGGTTTACCATATCCAGTGGGAATATCTATATCCAGATTCTGGATCTCTTGAATTTTGATTCCTGAGGTTGTGATACGTGTGTTCTCCTTGGGGATGGTCCTGATACCAAGTTCGTTAGGAATAGCAGTATCGATAAAAAGCTGAAGCGAGTCTTTTTTCTTGATGGATTTGAGCATCCTGTGGAAGTGGTTGAGGTTTAAGCCCATACAGAACTTCTCACCGAAGCGGAACTTGTACAAGGAGAAGTTCTCCCCTAAGAGCCGCAAGTCCACCAAGGTCTTACGATGATGGTCAAACATCCTTAGGACGATACCATCGTTGCAGACCTCGAAACACCCAGTCTTAAGGTTATTTGTGAGGAGTTCGGCCAATACTTTGATCTGATAGGCCTCTCCTGTCTTACACTTGAATTTCACCGGCATTTGGGAAGAAAGGGTTAACACCTTAAACCGCAATTCCATATAAAAAAGATATGTTAAAGATAAAGATGACCAAGTATTTAGACAAACCTGTCGCATACCTTGAGGACCAGGACTTTGATCAGGAAGGCAATCTTGTTGCACAAAACATACCGAGTGGTATACCTGTGGTTATTATGCTGCAATCTTCATGGTGCCCTCACTGCACTTCGGCCAAGGTAGATTTCCAAAGTTTTGCTAATGCCACCGTTGGACGAGTGTTCTGTGCAACCGTACAGGTCGATGGGGACAGAAGCTCGGAGAAGACCCTAGGGGCGAGGATTAAGACCCTCAAGCCCGAGCTCAGAGGTTTTCCAGAATACCTCCTATACAAGAATGGGAGAAGAATCGAGAAAGAGATACAAGGACGTGACGTTCGACACCTTAGGGATTTTAGTCAGGTCTGAGTATATATGGACAACTTTACAAGATTCCTGACGATGAAGGAGCTGGCACTGACCCGCCACAACTCAGTTGTGAGGGTGTGCTGCATGAAATAAATATGTAACAAATGTGTTCGGTGTTACATCAAGTAACGCATGTTACTGTTACAGAAAAGTGTTTCGGTTGTTACAGAAAATAAAAATAATAACACGTAACATGCTGAGCGGTACTCAGGATTAAAGTGCAGAAGAGAAGTTATGAGAAGAGACAGTGCATCATCCACCCCGGCGTCGTCCAATTCCCTCCTCACATATCGTTGTAGGTCACGTCTATCCGTTTCTCCATGACACAGGGGGATGCGTTTCATGACTAGTGCATATCCCACCAGACCTACGTTCCATAGGTCCGTATTGCGATGAACTTTAGACTCATACAACACCTCAGGGCTCATATAATCTGCGGTGCCGAGAGGTGTTTCTAAACTCACGAGACCAGCAGTTGCGTGTACTCTCATGTATTCAAAGTCTATGATATGTAACCTTTCAGCTTGATCATCCCACACGATATTTTCGAGCTTGATGTCGAGGTGGGATAGATTGTGTTTCTGATAAGATTCGACATGAGATAAGAGTTGTTTCATGATACTCATGACAGGTAAATCTACCCGACTGTCATGTAGTTGGTAGAAGAGGTCTTTACCTGGTGCGTATCCGCACTCCGTTACAACCGTATCGTTAAAGTTGTGGAAATGATATAGTGTGGGAGCAGGTAAGCCGAGGCGCTGACATCGTAAATGATTGTAAACTGTGTGCGCCCCTGAATCGAGCGAGAGCTCTTTGAGCAACACCATCCTATTGTGTACTGTGTCCAGAGCAGATGCGAGGGTACTCTCATTAGGGAGTAACTGTATACCATGTAACCTTGGGTAGCAATTACGTAATTTAACGAGCATTTCTCCTGTAACAGTTATTTAATTAAGTCTTGCTAAATAACAAAATGGTTCCTATTAACGATTTTGAGGTCTATCCGTGGGATAGTCGACAGACCGTGATTGAGCGGCTTGCCGCAGCGTTGAAGACTCTACCAAAATACTTATATCTCCCTGCAGGACAAGAATGGAATGGTTTCTATGGTCTACTAAAAGAGGGACGTTCGACAGAAGTAGGGGATCTCTTAAGAGACATGAGAAAGGCGAAAGGAGTGTTAAGTATTGTTCCTATCCTTAAAAAGGTCGCTACTCCTGGAGAGTTCTTGATTAGCACGGAATTGGACACAGTGCCAGACGTGGTTAACCCGTTCATCGCATACAGTACCCGATTGAAGGATGCAACTCCAATAGAGAGGCGTAGTTTTCTAATGATGCTCAAAAACAACATTAAAAGTAGTTATCCTGGGTCGACCGAGAAGATATGGAACAATAGAGAGGCGATAAAGCGTCACATTACCGAAGAGATAGCTGCTAATGAAAAGACTGTGAAGGAGAGTCAGGTACTCGTAGGTACTAAAGGTCTACCTCATACTGACTTCATTCGCCAAGAAGTGGCGTTACACCTAGAATTTGATTTCCAAGGATTAACCCTATTCGAGATATTTGATAGCATCAATCTCACTCCTAGGGTACCTTTTGCTAGTGTAGACAACCTTTACAAGATCCTACGCGACTTTACTCCTGACCCGGACTGGGGGGCCATAAAGGATACTATATACCTTCAATTTCGGTCAACTCCGCCTTCGGAGGCTCCTGTGTTTCTGGAAGCGGCACTCGTAGTGGAAGGAGAAACAGGCCACGAGAGGGGTATACTCGAGACGGGGCCTATCGATTATAAACTAGGTCTCACGGCCAAAAGTTTCCTTCTCAATCTTCAAGAAATCTTCCATCCACGTCTGCTACTCGAGCCGAAGGTTAGCAGCATTATCAGAGAGAAAGGAGGGTTCTACTACAAGCTTAGGAAGGAACCTATAGACTCCTACGTGCTTGGTGACCTAGCCCTGAACGATCCTTTGTTCAACCAATACTTGGCTATAGACGAACATGAGGCTGCGACCAAAAAGAAACGTAGTAGTACATACATCCATTTCTTCGGAGGTGGCGGTGATGAACAGACCATTACGGCCAATATCACTGTCTACAGGGTCCGTGCTAAAGATCCCGTAATGCGAAGTCACGGTTACTCGATTGGGGAGTACTATCTCAAGGTTCTGGTGAAGAATGTTAGCAGTAAAAGTGACTTGGAAGATTTTATGATCATCTTTGGGAAATTGCTAGCCCTATACTATATCAAGGCACCTGGTATAATTAAGATATACAAAGAGTTACTTCCCGACCGTGAGACCTTTCCTCCTAGCTACAAGCAACGGAAAGCCCTCGTGAAAGGAAAGAAGACGAAGGCTACACTCAAGGAGCAGGCTCCTGAAGTATTCGTGGCCGGGTACCCTACAAAGTGTGGTGATCAACCGCGTATCATCTCCTCTCAAGAGGCGAAAGAGGCGAAAGAGGCCGGAAAAGTCGTAATGCAGTACCCGAAAACGTCAACAGAGGGTTTTCCTCAACGCTGGTACGTGTGCGACCAGGAAGATGGACATCCATACCCCGGCTTACGTTTCAATAATCTTTCGAATAGTAACACCGTACCATATTTACCCTGTTGCTTCAAGACCCCACAAGATCTAGGACGCCGAGGAGAGCCAGGAAAGCAAACTAAACCGTACGCTCATTACTTCTACGACGTACCGATAGTTAGTGGAACTGGTAGCAGCCGGCAGAACATTCTTACTCGAGATCTCTTTACTGATCCCCCAAAGGTAGCAGCACTACCGAACGAGCTTGAGGAGATGCTGAACTTGGTTACCTACAGAAAAGGATGGAGTTTTGTACGAGAAGGTGTTTTTGATTCAAAGGCAAGTTTCTTAGAATGTGTACTGGAGGCTCTGCAATCGTACTCTGGAGCTGATCCCGCCACCAAGAGTATCTCGGACGAAATCGGGGAGACTCTACAGTATACATCAGACGAGACTCAGGAGGCTCACGAGGCTTTTATTAAGGCTTCTGAGGATGGAGCAGGTAGGAGTGTGCAAGTCAAAGCTGAGGCAGAATTATGGGAAGCCAAGAAAGTGGAACGTATAGCACTCCTTAATAATATTCGCAAAGAACTCGCAAACCCGAGTAATATCGCCGGTTGTAGCCAAGAGATGTACGACTATACCGAGGATGAAATCCGAGAAACTATTAGAGACCCGAATATCTACTTCGACCCACGGCTTCTTACCAACCTAATAGAGAAGCACTTTCACTGCAAAATAGTACTTTTCAGTCGTGTTATTCCGGGCCCTCAGGAACACAACTATCAAAGTAGTACCAATACAATCTTGACGCTCCCTCGGCACGTTCAAGCTTACTACAAAACGCGAGAAAATGTACCTGTCATCCTCATATACGAACGACTAGGACGTGGGAGCGAACAAAAAGAGTACCCGCGTTGTGAGCTAATCACTTACTGGTTAAATAACAGAGAGGCAACGACGCTCCATGATGCTGACTCGGTAATGTCCAGAGCAATGCAGATCTTGTACGAACGAGTCCGAGAGTCCTATAACCTTAATTGCCTCATTCCCCAAACTATATTACCGTTGGGAGAACTGAAAAAGCTTGGGTTCAAGTTTACACACCAGGAGATCGATTCTTATGGTAAGTGTAGGGCTTTGATGTTTGACTATAAAGATCAGACAGGATCACTACTAGTTAGTCCAATACAACCTCTGTTACTCCCACGTTTTCAAGGAGTAGTTACACCGCGATTATCATTGGGAGCTGTCCGCGAAATATTAACAAAGTTGGCGATAACTCCCGACAGAGAGTCGATCATAGGTGACATAGTCAACGCTTATTCGGGGATCATCGGTAATGTGAGATTCTCCTTGCCTTTCAAACCAATAGCGAAGGCTGCTAAAGGTCTTCCTGTGGAGAAGGATCTCATTGGGCGTGATCAAGCAGGGTCGAAATTACGCACTTATACCTTAGATAAGAGATTGGCTAGATACATGGTAGAATATGTACGATGGTTATACTCACATTTCCTTAGCGAGACCGATAAGATAGATTCTATTGAAAGCCTCAAGATGTTCATTGGGGCGCACATAAAGGTAGATGACAAATATAAGTATGGCCACGTAACCAAAACTTTCAGCATGACCAGCGGGATGAGTAAGGACGGAGTACTTTATGTCAAGTCGGACGAGACACGAAAGAGGTTGATCTACACTCTTCAGTTATATGCCCTTCATCACCCTGAAGAACTTAAGCAATATAAGTTGCGCACTTCCATATCTAACTACTATCTGAATGTAGGTGACTTCACTCGCTACCGCTCACAGGTATTATTACAAGGTGATGACGCCGTCTCGAAGTGGGTTAATGAGCGAGGACAAGACTACTCTCTACACAACGAAGTGCTGACAAACGACAGGATAGACGAACTCGCAGAGAGTATTGAGAAACTCTCAGCTAGACTGGATACCCTTCAGAAATCTGGCCAGAGAGAGGCGGAGCAAGAACGGATAATTGGGAAGAGAGACGAGCAAGAGATTGAATACGACCAACTTTACTCCGCAATGCTTAGAACCCCTCACTTCTTTAAGAACCGTCTGGTGGGTGATGATGGGATGTATCTATACCAAGCCTCTGTTGGCCTTCCTCAGTCCCTGAGGATTTGCGATACATGGAGCCAGGGAAGTGCTAATGATGCCAGAGCTATCAACAATAGTAATGAAGACTCAATACCCGAGAAAGACTTCACACTGTACTCCTACCGTAGCGCTACAAAGATTACCCCCTATGTCTGCGATGATGGCTGTCGGGGAGGAGAGAGCGACGGTGTAGCGGTCCTGGGATATAGGGATAATGAGAATGAACCAACTTTCGTCAGTCTCCTTCCTCTGGGGCCATGCCGTCTGTAATTTTAAAAATGATTCTAAAAGACTAATCTTTTAGAACTAATCAGTAACAAGGATGCCCACTAACACAAAAAAGAAATATCAGAAGAAGAAACCCATTGAACATTGCCTGTTGCGTCCTGACATGTATGTTGGATCGACACGCCTTCGGACATTCAATGAGTACGTAGCATGGAAACAAGATGGTGGAGACTACAAAATCGTGTGGAGGAGTATACGCTCCTCTCCTGCCATCCTGCGTATATTTATAGAGGCATTGTCCAATGCTATCGACAATGTGGAGAGGAGCCGAAAGACCAAGACACCCTGTACGAAGATTAAGGTGACGATTGACCCCGAGACAGGTGAGACTTCCATCTGGAACGATGGAGATGTGGTCCCTGTAGAGATCCATGAGGAGGAAGGTTGCTACAATCATACAATGATTTTTGGTCAGCTGCTGACAGGATCTAGTTACAATGACGAGGAGGAACGCATGATTGCCGGGAGGAATGGCATCGGAATTAAGACGTGTCTGAAAAAAGGGACTCTTATCCCTAAATTTAACGGGGAGATTGTGAAAATAGAAAATTTAGAAGTAGGAGATTGTGTGATTGGTGATGATGGGCTTAGAAGAAATATCACTAACAAATGCGAAGGCAATGCAAAATTATTTGAAGTATCTCAACCACGGGGTAATTCTTATATCGTAAATGAAAATCATATTTTGTCTCTTAGAATGCCTGACCACAAAGTTATTTTCTGGAATACAGATAAAAATGGATGGAGTATTTTATGGTTAGACAAAGAAAATATGAAAGTATGTTCAAAATATATAAGTGCGTCTCCACCAAAAGTAGTATGTACAGGATGTAATCAAGAATTATGTAGTAATTTAGGTAGACATTATAAGAGAATGCACAAGGATAAAGAAGTTCCTAAGAAAACTCGTAGAAGTCCTACTGTTATACCACCAGAAAAACCCGAGGTTAGACAAGCTCTCCAAGAAATGAAAGAATTTGCTGAAACTATACCAGATGATAATACTATAGACATTGATATTAAAGATTATATGAAATTAAATAAAACTACTCAAGGTAGACTTACTGGTTTTGTAGGTGAATGTGTTGAATGGGAAGAAAAAGAGGTCAAACTAGATCCGTACGTTCTTGGACTTTGGTTGGGTGATGGTTCTAAAAGAGGGTATGTATTTGCTATTAACTCTAAAGATGATCCAGAAATATTAGAATATTTGGAAGAATGGGGTAAGGAAAATGATGCTACGTTTAAGAATATTCCAAGCAACCCTGTAGCATACTATATTAGTTCTACAACAAAATCTGGTGTTGCCCCATTGAAAAAGTTATTATCTGAATATAATTTGGTTGATAACAAGCATATACCTCAAGAATATTTAGTAAATTCTCGTGAAGTAAGATTAGCAGTATTAGCAGGGATGATAGACTCTGATGGAACAGTTCAGAGCGATGGACGTAGAATTACTATAGCACAAGGTATGGATCATTCAAAATTGGCAGGCGATGTTATATTTTTAGCAAAATCTTTGGGATTGATGTGCAGTAGTCATATCAAAAAGACACAATGGAAATACAAAGGTGAATTGAGACGAGGAAATGCTATTAATATTAATATCTCTGGAGATATAGAAGATATACCTACTCTTGTAGCGAGGAAAAAATGTTATAATCCATTATCACGAAATGTGACTAATACAGGTAAGATCTCAATACAAGAAGTTGAGTCTGGTGATTATGTAGGTATTGAAGTAGATGGTAACAAGAGATTTGTTCTTGAGGATTTTACGGTGACCCATAATTGCAATATTTTCTCCAGCAGTTTTCAGGTGAAGGGATACGACCCATCCTCGAATAAACTCTTCACTCAAACCTGGACCAATAATATGTTAAACCCTGGAAAACCCAAGATTACAAAAAGCCGGCTTGTACGAGGTTATACCCGGGTTACTTGGATCCCTGACTTCAAGAGGTTTGGGTTGAAGAAGTATACCAAGGATATAATACAACTTTATACTAGACATGTCCTTGACGCGGCAATGTTGTCTAAGGTTAATGTCTACCTCAACGGAGATCTCGTTCCCATTAAGTCGCTCTCTCAGTATTCAGGTCTATATAATTCTCCTACAGAGGAGAAGTTGTTGATAAAAAACAAGGACTCCACGATCTTGGTGACTCCATCTACAGAGCCTCAAGTCGTTTCCTTCGTGAACGGTGTCTACACTCGTCTTGGAGGGCAACATGTGGATGCATGGAGCGAGGCAATTTTTCGCCCTATTGTGGACAAGTTCAACGGTAAAGGTAAGAAATCGAAGAGCAAGAGTCCTAAGATCAACATCACCGACGTCCGACAATTCTTTCGGTTGTTTATCGTAGCCAGCGTAGTGAGACCTGAGTTCGACGGGCAGGAAAAGAACAAACTGGAATCACCTGGAATCACCGCCGAGGTAAAGAGGTCGCATATCACTGCCCTTTGTAAATGGTCAGTAATGGACAAGATTGAGGACATTATTCGGGCCAAGGAGATGGTGGTGCTGCGTAAAGCTGAGAGAAAGAAGAAAAATGTCAAGATCGACGGTCTAGATCCAGCTAATAACGCAGGGGGAAGACAGTCTAGACATTGCTCTCTTTTTATATGTGAGGGACTCTCAGCGAAGACCTACGTAGTGGCAGGGATTGAGACCGGGGTCTACGGGAAGTCAGGGCGAGACTGGTTCGGGGTATTACCTGTGACCGGTAAAGTTCTCAATGTTCGCAATGCTACTCCGACTTCGATAGCTGCTAACAAGGTCATCGTCTCGCTCATCCAGACTTTGGGACTTAGCCATGGTCTGGACTACCGCCTAGAGAAGAACTTCAAGACACTGCGCTATGGTAGAGTAATCGTGGTGGCCGATGCAGACGTTGACGGTATCCATATTGAAGGGTTGATCATGAACTTGATCCACACCTTGTTCCCAACACTTTTAGAGCGCGATGATCCATACATCGTGAGCATGAAGACACCTATCGCCCGTGTATTTCGAGGTAGGGCCAAAGACCTTCTTTTCTACGACGAGAGACGGTTCAATAAGTACCTTGCCAAAGCAACCAAGAAAGTCAACGCGAAGTACTACAAGGGTCTCGGTACGACTCGAGAGGAGGATGTTCCCGACACCTTTGGTCTGAAGATGGTGGAGTTCTCTAACGATGAGAAAGCATCAGCTAATATGAACAAAGTTTTCCACAAGAAATATGCAGATGCTCGCAAACAATGGTTGGGTGAGTACGCTCCCGACAGCTACGCCTTCTCTCTTGACGACCAGGGTGATACGTGTACGATGTCTATCTCGAACTTTCTCAACGGAGAGATGATCAAGTTCTCTCATGCGGACTGTGCACGAAGTATCCCTAGTGGTATTGATGGTTTGAAGGAGTCGCAAAGAAAGATTCTGTATGCTGTGCGTAAGAGGAAGCTCAACTTCGGTGGCAAGTCTCTGAAGGTAGCACAATTGAGCGGCTACACCGCAGAACACTCTAACTACCATCATGGTGAGCAGAATCTCCAGGATACCATCGTTGGGATGGCTAGCGGGTTTCCGGGCACTAACAATATCCCTCTACTCTATCCTGATGGAGGTTTTGGAACACGGCTAGAGGGTGGAAAGGATGCTGCAAGCGCCAGATACATTTTTACTAAGAAGGAAGCTCTTACCGATTACATCTTTCGCAGTGAGGATGATCCACTTCTTACTCCTGTCAACGATGACGGTGACCTAGTGCAACCCGAGCATTATATGCCTATCATCCCTATGATCTTGGTTAATGGATGTTTTGCGCCAGAAACTCAAATTCCTCTTTTTTCAGGTGAATTTAAAAGAGCCGATGAAATTACAGTGGGAGATGTTCTTATTGGAGACGATGGAAACCCACGTATTGTACAAAAACTTTTCAATGGTCAAGATACTATGTATACAATTGATCAAAAAATAGGTGATAGTTATACTGTTAACAGTAAACATATCCTTACTCTTAAGAATACAGGAAATCGTTCTGTGTTTTGGCACTCAGCCAAAAAATCGTGGAAAATAGAATGGTTTGATAATGAGACAAACAAACTTCGTTCAAAAATATTTCCAGCTAAAAAACACAAAGACGAGGATATACGCTTAATCGCAGAAGAATACGCATCTCAATTAGAAGGTGATGGAATAGTAGAAATAACAGCGACAGATTATCTAAAGCTCCCAAAATATGTACAGAAAAGATTGAGAGGATATAAAGGCGTAGGAGTAAATTGGAAATATAAGGATATAAAAATAGACCCATATATTCTTGGAATGTGGCTGGGAGACGGCGATAGTCATGGAAGAGGATTTTCTAGCGCAGATGATCAATTGGCTCAAGTTTGGGAACAATTTGCCGATGTAAATAACATGGAAGTAAGTAAAGATAAATGTTACTGTCACTCGTACCATTATTATCTAAGATCTAAAATTAAGAATGGAAGAGTAAAGGGCGAGTTATATCATCCTTTTAGAAAGCTCCTTGATATATATAACCTGTTGGAAAATAAACATATACCGTATGACTATATTTACAACAGCAAAAAAGTAAGGCTGTCTTTACTTGCAGGATTGATTGACACAGATGGACATGTGTACCACAACGGCGAACAAATTACTATCAGTCAGTGCCCGAAGCGAAAACACATGTTGGAATCAGCTCAATTAATAGCTAGATCTCTTGGTTTTTATGCCAACATACGCAAAACAACTCAAACTAAGAAGTACCCCTCGTACTCCTTGAGTATATCCGGGAATGGCTTAGAAGATATTCCAACTATTCTTAAACGTAAAATATGCTCAGCACGACGAAAATCTCAACGAGATTGTTCTACATCTCCTATCGAAGTAACAGAAAAAGGAATTGGGTTATATTATGGTTGGTCAGTAGACTGTAATCAGCGTTTTGTGTTAAACGACTTCACTGTCACTCACAATTGCACAGCTGGTATCGGAACTGGATGGTCCTGTACGATCCCATGTTTCAATCCTCTGGACATCATCGCATCTATTAGGGTCTGGCTCGATAACGATGGGGAGGTGATATTGGAGGAACCCGAAACCGGAGAGATTTGTTGCCTACTCCCTGAACTAGTACCTTGGTACCGTGCGTTCAAAGGTGAGATTGCAGCCTCTGGCGACAACAGGTTCAAGACCGAAGGGATTTTGACCAGGGGAAGCAAGAGGAATACAGCTGAGATTACCGAGCTCCCTATCGGCATGTGGACTAATAAGTTCAAAGAGTCCTGTGAGGACCTTGTCATGAACAAGAAGCTGAAGGCCATTAAGAACTACTCCAGTACTCAGGATGTACACTTCATCCTTACTGAGAGCTCTGACGGTATCAAGTGTAACAAGAGTAATATGAAACTGCACACATATCTGTACACATCTAATATGGTCTTGTTCAACGAGAAGGACCAGCTAAAGAAGTTTGAGACTCCACAGCAGATCATTGATAAGTTCTGTGTTGTACGTCTTGAGTACTATGTCAAGAGAAAGAAGCACCAGATTAAGGCCCTAGAACAACGTCTACAAGTCTTGGGTAACAAAGAGAGGTTCATCACCGAAGTGATTGAGAAGACTGTCCCTGTCATGGAGCAAGACGAGGATGCCACTATCGAGCAATTAGAAGAGCGAGAGTACGACAAGGACCCTCAAGATCAGACGTACAACTATCTTCTTCGTCTTCCGATCCGCACCTTCACCACCGATAAGGTTGAGGAGTTGAAGAGCGATATAACCGGTATAGAGAAGGATCTCTCAACCTTGCAGAAAACTAAGGTGGAGAAGATCTGGCTTCGGGAACTGAAGGAATTTGAGAAAGAGTATGGTAAGTGGCTCAAGGTGATGAAGAAGCGCGTACCCAAGAAAACGAAGAAGAGACGCAAAAAGTGAAGTTATTTAAAATTTATTACAAAAGTATAGTAATAAATGAGCAAGTATTCTTATGCGGCTTTACAGGAGTGTTGGACCCATAGACCTTTACACAAAGAACGATTTAGCATGTCTCCACCTAACCACTATGATACTGATTATCCACCGTGGATAGTTCCTCAAAACCATGGAGACCTGGCGTCTATTTCTGGGTTGATACCTAATAGTATTTACAGGATGACCATTCAAAGTCTGATAGCTACATTTCTCACGGATAATAGTGGAGTCCTATATTTTAATAAACATCACGACCCTTTACCAATAAGTTGTATTCATGGCTGTGTACCATGTCCTTCGGGGAGTTACTGTATGTCATACAAGCATCCGTCCGTATGCCACGGCATCACCCCCGTCCAGCCGTGTACATGCCCAATAAAGATTACACCTCAATTTACTACCAGTGGTTCACCTACTAATCCTCTTATCCAGTATGTGTGGACTTTTAAAGATAATAAGATCACCAGTAAGCCGATGTCGATCAAGAAAAAGATGGATTTTATACCAAAGTATAACTTTACTAGCAAGTCATCGAAATGCCCTGTTACTATGACATTGGATCTCAGAAACTGGTTTCCACCCGGAAAGGGACCGATCGGAGAGACTCCACCCACGGCGTTAGGACATTGGAAGATGAAAGTAGTATTTAAGAATGGAGCTTTTAGCTATGATGATTATAATACTGGGTGTTATTGCAGCATTTGTCAGGGCGGTAGATTTGATGCGATCCCAAAAGGGTATAGTGGTTCTCTTGAGCTGGAGTGTACCAAGTGATCGCCAACAGAAGTACTATCAAAATTGAGGTTACAACTTGAGTTTCGGAGCCATCTTATCAGCATAATCAGAATTTATAGAGAAAAAGATATAACTTAAGGATGAAAGCTAGAAAACTCACCGAAGCCGTCAAGAAGCAAACAGCACACCTGCAGCAATGGAGGTGTAAAAGTTGTCAGAGTATATTACCTCCGACTTATCAAGTTGACCATGTGATCCCACATGCGGTCTTATCTGATGATTCGTTGGATAATCTACAGGCACTTTGTCCCAACTGTCACTCTAGAAAGACTCAAGCTGAGCATATGAGGATTATCCGTTATAAGAAAAAACGAGCTTTGGCGAAGTGTCAGCTGTGTTGGTTTTGTCTGGAACCAGTAGGCGAGAGTATGACTTGCTGCTGTGATAGAACTTTGAAGAACATAACTTTCAAAACCAAGAAAATGTCTCTTATCAATGCGTTCGACCAATTCTGCTATGTAGAACCAAAGATTCCGGAAAAAGCTCCGGATACAGTTCTGCGCATTACTTTGGAACGTGATAAGGTGACGATAAACAGCCGAGTATTCCATTTTCAAACAGAATATGACTTACCAGATGTTGTAAAATGTGTACTCTCGGCGACAAAGATGAAGAGATGGGACAAATTCTTCACTGAAGTTGAGATTAACGTCGACTTCGGTGAAGAACCAAATACAACTGAAGGTCTGGTGGAGTATCTCGATACTCACATACCTTCAAGACTTCCTGCCAGACTATTTGTAGAGCCGAATGATGTAGTATGTACTTTTCTGATTGAGAGCTAACTCAAGAAGTCAGCCATTTTATCATGACGGTTAAATAAATGGTGAAGTCTAACCTAGTCTTTTTTGGAACACAGTTAGGATTTAGTTAACCCGAGAATCCCACACATTTATGTGTGGGAGTCAATAACACAAAGACTAACCGCTACTCTTTGATCCTTTGCTGATTAACTTTATAATCTTGTTACAGAATTCGTTCTCGCGGCCCTGAGCATACTTAGCTATAGCCACGGCTGCCTCCATGAAATCATAAGTTTCTCTATCTTGTTCAGACCAGGTATCAGTTAATGCACTTTCGTGCTCTAGACTCAAATTAAAACTACGATCCTTGAGTGACTTACAAAGTTTTACCATCATCTTCCTAAACCCAACATCTTCAATTATATCTCCTTCATCATTCTTATACTTGATCTTGTTTCGGGATGTATCCACACATACAATCTTATCTTTGAAAGGAAATTCCAAGGCGAATTCTGCATAACCCTCAGCTCCTTTAGCATGGTGCTCCAATGTAAGCATTGGAACAGAGCTCTCGATGTCTTCAACTGTGAGAGGTGGCATGTTCTTGATGAAATTATTAACGTTCATGGTCTTGTTACTAATAGTAGGTCTCTTAACAGCAGTCAAAGATAGATCTTTATAATCTTGTTGTAATTTCTCTAACTGCGTAGATAATAATTGATTTTCATGAAATAATAAATCATACTGTTTTTGTAATTTTGCGTATTTCTCTTTTATATCTTCTTTTAAGTAATTACATGATACACGATGACTGTCATACCTAAATTTCCTGGTAAATCTTTTACCACAATCACACCTATATTGATCAATCTCTTTACCTTGAATTTTTAGACAATATTTAGTAGTTTGTTGATGTGCTTTCAAACTTTTCATTGTCTGGAGCACTTTGTGACAAAACTGGCATTCCATTTATCACATGGAAATATTTCTTTAAGTATCTTTACAAAATTTGTGAAACTTTCTTCACAAATTTTCACATATCTTCACATGATATCACAATTTATGTAGAGACTTTTTAAACTATTACACCTTGATTTTTTGATTTTATGTCAATGCCACAAATATTGTGTGTTGAGCACGATTATATAAGCGCATGATCCAAAATTGTAACAAAAGAAAGTATCTCCTCGGAAGAAAAAAGTACGGAGGAGGGAGATGGAGGAGATTAAAAAATATAATTATTATTATTTCTAAAATTATTTTTTTTAGAAATTAGGAAAAAGATTAGCTCCGTACAAAAGTATCTCCTCGGAAGAAAAAAGTACGGAGGAGGGAGATGATGAAGATCAAATAATA
>Ga0080013_1003709_pt1 | contig 15717 bp, 25 predicted proteins | sample ETNvirenome_6_85_FD_69236 | JGI IMG/M metagenome (GOLD analysis project Ga0080013, IMG submission 69236) | Marine viral communities from the Pacific Ocean - ETNP_6_85 (SPADES assembly) (version 2) | ecosystem: Environmental > Aquatic > Marine > Oceanic | place: Pacific Ocean | collected 2013-06-19
TTGAGATGTGGTACAGGAGATAATTTCGTACAAGGTGATAAACTTATTCCCTATAGTGATGTATATGATATGGAAGCTTATGCATTAGCTAAAGTATGTCATGTGTATAATGTAGATTTTATATCATTCAAATATATTACAGATAATGCTAATGAATCTTCACCAAAAGATTGGGAAGAAAATTGTTCAGATGGTGTAATAGAATTTAAGGAGAAGGTATTAGATGAGTTGGCAACCTAAAGAAGATACAGTATATAACCAATGGGATAATGAAGTAATGGTTAGAACCACTGGTGATTATATTAATATTATATGTAAAAAAGAAAGACAAGTACAAAAGGTTATAGATAGAATGTCTACCTCTACTTGTATATTATCAGACTACGAAGAATGGGATGAAGATGAAGATATGAAATGGATATTGACATTTAGAATCTTAGATGAATTTGATAAGCCTCCAGAACTAAATTAAATGAAATGGTATAATAATCACAGTAGAATTAGTTATTGGGGCGATAGTTTCTTTTGGGGGCAATCATTAGATTACTATGATTTTGGTTTAAGTGAATGTAATCCGAATCTCACGGACAACCCGAATATAAGTGGTTGTGGTCATGTTGATGGCCATTACGAACATACAGCACAGTATCATAGAACTCCCTATCAACCACCTAACCATAATGGATGGGGAGATTATCTTAAAGGAATGGAAAGAAAGTTTTGGCATGTACATGGTACTGGTCATCATTTTGAAGATAGTCAAGACTATAATAGAAAACATTCAATCATAGGGAGAAGAGCAACCACTCAAGTATCTAAACACTTCGGTATGGATTGGTTAATGAATTATACTAATGGTGGTTGTGTTTGTAATTGTATAAATGGATTGTTAACCACAAGGTTTCATCCAGAAAGACATTCTGATGTTATGATATTTTTATTACCACCTCTAACAAGATGTGATAATGATGGACATTTTATAAGAGAGGGAAGAGTATCAAGAGGGTTGCATTTAGATAAATGTCGTAATTGGGAAAATTCATCTGAAGCTTATATGTCACCTCAACAAGAACAAGATGTATTAGAAGGTAAGTCGACTTTACAGAATTTTCCATATGATGAATATCATCAAATATTTCGATTCATCATCGATTATATAGAACGTAATGTTCAAGAGTACAGAAAATTAGAGGAAAACAAATTTTTACAATATTATTATATTGGTGGTTGGGACTTTATGTTTAGGTATTGTTGGAAAAGACAAATGGAGAACCAACGAGATAGTGAAGTGTGGAAAACTTATAGAGAACACTTAATACCTATTCATCATCGTGGTGTATCGTATGATACTTTACACGAGGCAATGTATGAGATTCCAAACGTGGGAATAGATGATGAATTCCCAATTAACGATACACATCCTAATCAAAAGATGCATAATATAATTGCTAAGAGTATTGTAAAGAGATTAGAGCAAGATAAAGTAGAGTGAATGAAACCACATTTTTTAAAACCAGTACAACAAAGATTATTTACAACTGAAGAATGTAATAAGATAATTGATTGTGAATCTTATCCTATAACTGAAAGTTTTGCAGAAAACCAACCGTGTGATGGAATTGATAATAGTAGTGATAACAAATGGATTTGGGATAGAATAGAAAACACATTATTAAAAATAAATAAAAGACACTATAGATTTAAAGACCCACAGATGTATCATTCCATTGGTAAGAAAACTTATAAGAAGGGTGATTCTTATTTATGGCACCACGACAATATTAGTTTAAGAAGATTGACAGCGGTAGTATTTCTTAACAATGATTATGAGGGTGGAGACCTAAGAGTATTTAGTGGTGAAGAAATTGTTATAAAAAATAATATAGGAGTACTTGTAGTATTTCCATCTTGGTACTTCCATCAGGCAGATGAAGTTTTGAGTGGAGAAAGAAAAGTACTAATAACATTTTTAACAGGACCAGTTTTTGATTTTTTTGATTAGAGAGTAACGATATGGAAAATATAATAGCACAAGTAAAAAAGAATAGTAGAGAAGTCATTCGTATTAGTGAGAAAGAATACGAGGGCTATAAGTTTATAGATATGAGAATTTATTATCAAGATAAATCTGATGGTAATTGGTATCCAACTAAAAAGGGAATATCACTTACACCTAATACAGTACCAGAAGTTATTGAGGGAATACTCAAAGCTATGGACGTGATGGGTTACGGAGAAAAGTAATGGGTAGAACTGCCCATATAAAATATTACAGAGAAAATTACCCAGACGATTATCTATATTATAAATCCTTACAAGATTTTCAAGAAGAACAATGTTATCCATCTCAAGTTAAGAATAAAAAGGTTCTGTTTGTATTTGGAGATAGTTGGACTAATCTAAGATACTTACCACATAGAAAGAATGACTGGTGTTATTTACTAAAACAGTTTCTTGGATATGATTATGTTATTAGTGTATCTAATGATTCAGATTCTAATTATAATATTTTCGATACTATAAAACGTACTTTATGTGGTCGTGATTTTCCTATGAGACTTCAAAAAAACTGGAGGAACGGCCCATCCGAATTTAAAGTTATTATTGGTTGGTCAACACCATTACGAGATTCTACATCTGTAGCAGATATGTATTCACCTTATAGTATTTCTACTATACCTAATCTTCGTGATGTCCAAGAAAATACTCGGTTGTTTATGAAGTACACTTCAAAGTGGTTACGACCAGAAGTATATTCATTCGATACACAAAAACGTATATTATTTTTACAAGAGTTTTTTGAGTACAATAAAATAGATTGGTATTCGTTTATGGCATTTACACCATTAGTAGAAAATAATTTCAAAGACACACCTTATGATCTAAGGAAGTGGATTAATCCAAATAGATTTTTTGGGTTGTATGATTACCCATCTAATATGCAAGACTATCTAATAAGTAAAGTAGATTCGGATTATAAAAAGGATGCATCAATAACAGAACAACAATTCTATTCTAAGAAACAAGGATTTAAATTTTTTGATTGGGATGATTTAGATAGAAGAAAGTATTGGGATAAGGAAGATAAAATGTTTACTGAAGATGGACATCCTGCTGAAATGGGTGTAAAGTTAATATATCAAAAATTAAAAGAGTTATGTTCATAAATCACAAACATAAATTTATATTTATTCATATCCCTAAGAACGCTGGAACGAGTATTCGTAATTCTTTTCGTTTAGAGGGTTATGATAAAAGGGTAGTAAAAAAACCATATCCTCACGATCCGTGTAGTAAGATTAGAGAATATTGTGGAGAAGAAGTGTGGAATACATTCTTTAAATTTGCTATAGTTAGAAACCCATATGATAGAATGGTTAGTTATTATCACTTTCATAAATCAACTCAGTATAGATTTCCTGCTAAAGCAAACAGTTTATCTTTTGATGAATGGATTATAAAAGGATTAGATAGTAATATGAAAAAGAATCAAACTTGGTATCTTGATGAGGAAGTAGATTACATTGGTAGAGTTGAATATTTAGAAAAAGATTGGGATTTGATTTGTCAAGAGATTGGAATAGAACCATATACTTTACCAAATTACAATGTATCAGAACATAAAGAATGGAAATCTTACTATAATGATGATAGTGATAAAGTGGTTAGAAAAATTTTCCAAGACGATTTTGAAACATTTAATTATGACTATATATAACTTTCCCCTAAAGGGTACATATACCAATAATACATATAAAAAAAATAAAAAAAAGACTTGACTTTCTCATTTATTTTTCTTAAGATCAAGTATGAAAAATAAAGGAAAAATATGATATTGGTTTTGAAGTTAGTTTTGTTAAAATTAGCTGTTTATAGTTATTTGTATATGGGTAAAAAATACATTAATAATTCACTTGGTTTATAATATGTGTGATAAGTGTAAAAAGATTAAATCCAAAGTAAAGTACAAAAATGGTAAATATTGTACTTGGTACTGTGCGAAAAAAAAGTGAAAAAAAGACTTGACTTGTATAGTAATTATGTTGTATATTCAGATATGAAAAAGAGAGAAAATATGAAAGATTCAAATTTCAAACATTTTAACCCTATGGCATTGAGGGAGAAATATGGTAGTAGTTCAAAAACTACTTCAAATCCCTTTAGTTCATTTTGGGCAGGGAATGATTGGGATAGTCGTAGAACCGATTTTATTGAAGATGAGGAATATGTAAAACCGAAAGTAGACCACGTAGCATTAGCTTCATATAGACGAGCAATCGCTAACTTTGTTACTATCGTTACTAATGACCCTTCAATCCCAGTTATATTTCAATCCAATGAGGGTTCATTTACTGATGGTAAAAAAGTTACTATTGGTAGTAAATTAGATGAGAAAAACTTTGATAGTACTGTTGGATTAGCACTACACGAGGGTTCTCATATCAAACTTTCAGATTTTGATTTATTGAGAAATCTTGAAAACAATATTCCTGAACAACTTTTCTTACTTGGTGAAAGTAAGGGTTATAATAGAAATACAGTATTATCACATACTAAGAATATGTTGAACTATGTAGAAGATAGACGAATTGATTTTCATATATTTTCTACCTCTCCAGGATATAAAGGTTATTATCACTCAATGTATGATAAGTATTTTCATTCTAAAGTAATTGATAAAGCATTACTTACTGATGAATATACATCATTAGATTGGGATAGTTATATATTTAGAATTTTAAATCTAACCAATAAAAATTCTCGGTTAGATGTTCTACCTGAACTAAAAAAGATTTATACTTTGATTTTCAGAACCAACGGTGGTGTAAAGAATTTGGAAACAAGTGAGAACGCTTTATCTGTATCATTAGAAGTTATGAATACGATTTACAATAACTTACTTGATGGTATTGAAGAAACTGATGAAAATAGTGGTGAAGTTGAAAAGAAACCCGCTTCGGAAGTAGCAGGTAATGGTGAACCAAAAGAACTTTCAGAAGAAGAATTCAAAGATTTAGTAGACGCTGTTGAAAATGGTAATGTAGGTAATTCAAGTGAAGGTGGAAGTGAAATAGTACTTACAGAAGCACAAAAGAAAACTCTTGAAAGAGCAGTTACTAAACAGAAAGATTTTGTAAATGGTGATGTAAAAAAAGTTGGTAAACTTACTAAAAAAGATTCTAAGATTGTAAGGACAATGGAAGAAGCTGGAGTTACTCACGAAGAAGTTGGAGTTGGAATTAATTCTGACTATGATTATAGTAAGGGAGAATATATTCCATCTAAAGGTGTAAAAGTTGTTGTTGTGAAGAAACTTACACAAACAATGATTGATGAAAATTTATTCCCCGCAGTAATGAATAATTATCGTTCCGATAATGATGTCGCTATTGAAGCCGGTATTAGACTTGGAACTAAACTTGGTAAAAAATTACAAGTTCGTGGAGAATCACGTGATACTAAATGGACAAGAAAAGATAGTGGTAGAATTGATAAAAGACTAATCGCTGAATTAGGTTTTGGAAACGAGAGAGTTTTCTCTACTACTTTCGTGGAAAGTTATTCAGACGCGATACTTCACATTTCGGTGGACGCTAGTGGTAGTATGAGTGGAGATAAATTTGATTCCACACTTACTTCAGTAGTCGCAATATGTAAAGCAGCTTCAATGATTCAGAATGTTGATGTGGTTGTTTCATTCAGAAGTACTCACGATACTAACAGAAGTTATAGTGGTAGAGGTGGAGAAACTTATCCATTGATGTTGATTGGTTATGATTCTCGTGTTGATAAGTTTTCAAAGATACCAAGAATGTGGAAAAAACTTCACGCTGGTGGAACTACTCCTGAGGGATTATGTTTCGAAGCGATTATGAAAGAAATTATTCCTACTTCGAATGATAGAGATTCATACTTTCTAAATTTCTCAGATGGGATGCCAATGTTCAGTAATAGTACAATAAGTTATTATAGAGATTGTGGTTTAGACCATACTCGGAGAATGGTAAATGAAATTCGTTCAAGAGATATCAAAGTTTTGTCTTACTTTATTGGTAGTGGTTATGATGATGATAGATATATGAGTGATTTCAAAAAGATGTATGGTAAAGACGCAGAGTTTATTGATGTAACTTCTGTAATGGGTATTTCAAAAACAATGAATAAGAAATTTTTAGAAAAGTAATGATTAAATGGTTTCTAACTAAGTGGTATAAACATAGTCCAGATTGTGTATGTGGATATAGAATGAAACCAGTTGATACATATGGTGATACATATTCTTGGACTTGTATATGGAAAAAATGTGAATGGGAAGTATTTCAATCAGATAATGGTAAGTTACATTGGTGGAAAAAAAAGTGAAAAAAAGACTTGACTTGTATAGTATTTCTTTCGTATATTTAGGTATAAGAAATGATAGAAAAATTCAAAATTGATAAAAAAAGGAAAAAAACAATATGACTAAAACAGTTGTAAAAATAGAGATGTCGGGAAACCGATATAACGCTTGGGATTCTGATGGTAAGAAGTGGACTTCTTCCATTGGTACATCCACAAGAAAATCAGCATTTGAAGCTGGAAAGGCACTTGAACGTAGGGAAGGAAAAGCCGGTAGGATTTATTGGTGGAAAGTACCAATGAGTGAATATGAAGCCAGTTCCGCTCCCGTTTTTGATACAAGTGGTATTGATGTACCAGAAGATCACGCTGAGATGTTGAATTTTATTCACGGTTCTTATAAACTGAAACCTAAAGGTTTGGTTATGAAAGAACTGAAATGGAAGTATTTGGTTAGAGGAGCAGTTCGTGGGAAGAATCTTCTGATGACTGGACCCGCTGGTTGTGGTAAAACAATGGCAGCTAAATCGTTAGTAAACGCTTTAGATAGACCAGACTTCTACTTTAATTTAGGAGCGACACAAGACCCTCGTTCCACTTTGATTGGTAATACTCACTTTGATAAAAAGAAGGGTACTTACTTTTCAGAATCATTATTTGTAAACGCCATTAGGACACCAAACGCTGTGATTCTTCTTGATGAGTTATCAAGAGCTCACCCTGACGCTTGGAATATTCTGATGACCGTTTTAGATAGTGGTCAAAGATATCTTCGTTTAGATGAATCAGATGGTTCAGAAACCGTAGAAGTCGCTGAAGGAGTTACATTCGTCGCGACAGCTAATATCGGTAACGAATATACTTCTACTAGAGTTATGGATAAAGCATTGATGGATAGATTCATCATTGTTGAAATGGATGTTCTTACTGATGTTGAGGAGCATGGGTTACTTACTTATATGTTCCCACACGTCGATCCAGAACTTTTGAAAGCGATTAGTGAGATTTCTCACACTACTCGTATGGAAAGTAAAAATGAAAATGGAAAACTTTCCAATGGAGTTTCAACCAGAACTTCCGTTGAGATGTCGGGATTGATTTATGATGGTTTCGGTTTAGACGAAGCAGCTGAGGTGTGTGTTTATCCCCAGTTCGCAGATGATGGTGGAATGGATAGTGAAAGAACTTTCATCAAACAGTTAGTACAGAAGTATGTTTCTGATGGTTCTTCTGATGACTTGTTCAATGAAGATGAAATAGAAAATATGGATTACGCTTCCTAAGTTGGAAGCACCAGAGGTGGTTGGTTTTTTCCTTTCTTTTCCGATCACCTCTAAAATTTAAAGAAAGTTGGAGATAGTATGAAAAAAGTACGTTGGTCAGGTTACGATAAATATTTGGTACTCTCTGATAGCAGTCGGGTATTGAGAGGTAACTATAATGGTTATCTGAATTTCAAAGATGTTATTGGTGTTATAAATACTTTGATTACAAAACGAACAAATCAATATTTATATAATGGTGAGGTGATTCAATTTAGCATGAAACAAGGTGATATTGAATCTATAATGAATTGTTGGGATGAAGCAGAATATCATCCACGATTTGATCTCATTAGGTATGTATCAAATAAAATGAACTTGAAAAATATTTAGAGAATGTATTTCTCTTGGTTACTAAACTTGGAGAAATACAATGGCAAAGAAATTAGATGTTAGAGAATATCAATGTGATTTAATAAAAGTTATTGATGGTGATACCATTGATTGTTACATTGACTTGGGTTTTGATATAAAAATCAAAAAACGTATTAGATATATGGGTATCGATACGTGGGAATCAAGAACAAGAGACTTAGATGAAAAGAAAAAAGGCTTAGCAGCAAAAGATAGAAATAAACATTTACTTGAACAAGGTGTTTTCAAACTGAAATCATTTGGTACTGGTAAGTTCGGTAGAGTATTGGGTGAAATTTTTGTAGACCCCAATGTTGTTGGTGAACATATTACTGAGTGTATTGAAAACCCTGAAAGTAAAATTGATTTATCTCACGATGGTTGGGTAAGTGTAAATGATATTCTAATTGAAGAAGGACACGCTTACGATTATCACGGAGAGAAGAAAAAGGATTTCAATGAAGAAATTGAAAAAGAAAAAGCAAACGCAAAAGGAACAGACAAAGAAATATAAGATTGTTGTTCCTTATGCAACTAACAACACTTCGGTGAGTTACAACTTTATAACGTGGAGTAAATAATGAAAAGTGTAAAGTATTTTTCAGCGACTTGGTGTGGCCCTTGTAAGGCATTCAAACCTATAATGCAAGAAGTAGCCAATGATGGGTATTCAGTAGAGTTTATTGATGTAGACCAATCACAAGATAAGGCATCTAAATATGGTGTCCGTTCAGTTCCAACTACGGTAATAGAAGAAAATGGAAAAGAAGTAAATAGATTTGTGGGGGCTATACCTAAAGACCAAGTTATAGCTAAACTATAATGAAAGCAAAAGTATTATTCGACCACCCAACAATTGAAGGTATGATATATAAAGATACCATTTTAGAAGTTAGTGAAGAAGATTTTAATAAACTAAAATATTATGAAAAAATTAAAGGAAAGAGTGATACTGGTAAAATAGTATGGATTCCAATAAAGTTATTAGCAAAAAAATAAATACCTTGTTATGGAGTGGATGTTCACTTTCGTTTGGAAGTGGAATGGTTAATGAGTGGGGAGATTTAGGTAATAGAGTTTTAGAAAATAGGCACGATACACCTGATAATTTAACTCCAGGTGAAATTGATAATTCTGTTCCTGTATATTGGACTACTGAAAAATTCAAAAAGAAATTTCCTGAAATAAAAACACAACAAGAAGCTATGGATTTTGTAAAAGAGCTGAGTTATCCAATGCAAGTTGGGAAGAATCTTGGTATAGAAAATACATATAATTTATCTATACCTGGTCGTGGTGTTGAATCTCAACTAAGAGTTGTTTCTTCTTTTATAATTAATAATCAGGATAAAATAGATTTTACTAAATGTGTGTTTTGTTATCAGATACCATCTTTAGCTAGAGTTGAATTATTAGATGTGAAAAAAGATAAAGAGTGGATATATTATTTTACTGAAAAACGAGATACATATAGATTTTCTACTTTTTATAATCCAATAAAACATCCAAAAGATAATACTAACTTTATAGAAAATCATTTTGATTTTGATTATTATATTGCAAAATATTTGATGTACATATGTGAGTATAGAGGATTTTTAGAATCAAAGGGTATTACTTTTTTACCATATATTTTGACCGAGGCAGAAGATGGTGTTGGAGATTATTTCGACTATGAAAAAGGTGATTCATTTATGGTGGATAATATGTTAAATTTTAATGACCACAAATGGACTCATGAAAAAGTTAAATTCCCAACGGTAAAAAAATTATTGAAAGAATTAGATATATGGAAAGTTCCGTTTAGTCAAGATGATAAATCTTTTAAATATTGGGGATATTATGATGATGGACACTTTTCACCAGAAGGACATGAAATGATTGGTAAGATATTTAGTGATTATTTAGAAGAAAAAATTAATTGAATTTTATTATAAAAATATGGAACTTTTTGAAAATTAAAACATATATATTATATATGAAAGAATTCGACGCTCGAATGAGGTCGATATCATAACCGAATATCAAGGTTCAAAAGAAGTTGGTATTCATAAGTTGACTAACGTAACTAAATAGGAGAAATAAAATGACTAAAGTTGCATTTCGTACAAATATCCCTTACTTCGATAGGGATGATTTTCTAACCCCGTTTGATAAAATGTTTGACACAATGGTTGAAACTCAGTTTCCTGAGATGACAAAATCTGTTGGCGTTAAACCATATCAAGGATCAGCATATCCAAAAGTAAACGTATATGAATACGATGATAAAGTTGGTGTTGTTGCTGAGATACCTGGATTAGATAAGAAACAATTATCGGTAGATGTTGAAGATGGTGTATTAACTATCTCAGGAGATAAACATAGTGCTTTCGAGAATGAAGGTGCTAAAGTTCTTCGTAGAGAGTTGAAACAATCTTCTTTCAAAAGACAGTTTGAATTAGGTGATTTGTTAGATGGTAAAAACATCTCGGCTAATTTCAAAGACGGTATTCTTTCTGTATCTATCCCAAAGATAGAACCAGAAAAACCGAAGAAACATTCAGTAAAGATTGGCTAAAAAGATCATTACTGTAGACGATACTGGGTATTACGTTCTTGGAACGGTGTCGGTTAATTCTGGTTATTCTCCCGATAAACTAAAACAAATGTATAATTTGGCTGATACCGTTCTTCGGAACGGAGATAACTTTTATGTCTGTATGAAACTAATTGATGTAGATTATGAGGAAATAAATGATTGATTATTTAAAAGAATTTATGGTGATATTTGGTATATTCCTAATGGGAGCCGTTTCACCAGGACCTGATTTTATAAATGTAGTTCGTAATAGTACGGGCTATGGTAGTAAGGTTGGATTCAAAACTGCACTTGGTATTAGTGTTGGATGTTTTATAACACTATCTTATATTCTAATAGGAATAGGGGCAGTGTTTAACCAATTTCCAATGTTAAAGGAAGTAGTAAAATATGTTGGAGCATTATATCTATTTTACTTAGGTACTAAGTCATTACGATATAGGTATGAAAATGAATAGAGGTTTTAGAGAGGGTATGTTAACTCATATGTTAAACCCGTGGGCAATATTATTTTTTATTAGTCTGATGGCTATGAAAATATCTCCAGAAACACCAATACTTTTAAAGTTATTATACTCTACAGTTATGTCAGTATCATATCTTGTTTGGTGTAGTTTTGTTAATTATTTTTTAACAAGAGATGTTTTGAGAAAACGATATATAAATTATAGTCATTGGATTCAAAGAGCATTAGGTATATGGTTGATTTACATATCAGTTGATATGTTCTTTAAAGGATTCTAAACCTATTTATCTTTATGGATAAATTAAAAGAACTTCGTTATAAAAAAACTCGCCAACAACTAAGATATTTACAAACGGAACTTGAAGAAACTAAATTAGTGTATGATGATTGTGTAGATAAATTTAATCAAGATTTTAGTGAGGAGTTGATGAAAGATAATGATCCACATATTCACGAAGAAGTTGATAATCCATACGATATAATAGATTCAGATGTAGAAGATGATGTCATACACGATATTTATAAAAAGATTGCACTGAGAGTTCACCCTGATAAAAAAACAGGTAATGAAGAAAAATTTAAACTATTAAATAAAGCGAATAAAAATAAAGATTATGGTGCTATGTTAGAAATGGCAGACGAATTGAATATTATGGAAACTATACCTACAGATGAACATACATATAATCAAATGAAAAAACAAATTCGTGGAGTGATAGAAAATATAAAAGGTATGCAGATGACATTTGCTTGGCAATGGAAACATATTGAAGAAAAACAAAAATCAGCATATAAGGATTATATTTTGAAACAAATGGAATTATGAGATATTTATTAATAACAAAAAGGTCATACAATGATGCGTAGAAAAAATGAAGTATTAGATAAGATAGATAATATTCAAAATGAACTTGATAGATTATATGCACGAATACCCGAAGATACATCAGCACAAGATGATTTGTATTTACGGATATGTCGTGGAATCAAGAACTCATTAGAAGCATTACAAAATCTTGTCGAATTAGAAGAAGATTAAATAGGAGACAATAATGGAACGGTCTAACTATTTCCACATTTGGTTGGGAATAGCCGCTCTATTGATTGCTGGGAGTGCTGGATTCTTTTCAGTATTTGGTTTATCTAAATTATTTAGTGGAGCCGCATTATCAGTAATCATTATGGCAGGTTCTTTGGAACTTGGTAAATTGGTTACGGCGGCTTTCATATACCGATATTGGAAACAGATAAACTGGTTACAAAAGTCATACATGACCTTAGCGGTTGTTGTGTTAATTGGTATTACATCAGCAGGTATCTTTGGATACTTGAGTAATGCCTATCAAGGTGCAACAATACAATTCGAAAAGCAAACAACAACATTATTTTATAAAGAAGATAGATTGGCTCAATTAGAAGAAGATAAAGTTTATCTAAAAGAAGAATTAGAACAATCTATTGCTTCATTACCTGACAATTATATTACAGCGAAAAGACAACTTCGTGAGGAATATAATCCAAAGGTATTAAATTTAAATGATGAGATACTTAATATCAAACAAGACATATCAGATTTGAAAGTTGGATTAGTGGAAACTGGAGTAGATGTTGGCCCTGCAATATATCTTGCAAAAATATTCAATACAGATATCGATTCTGTTGTTAAGTTCTTTATCTTTATTCTTATCTTCGTGTTTGACCCATTAGCAGTTATGTTAGTTGTAGCGTTTAATCAGGCGCTAGTACTTAGACAAGGTGAGATGCCCCGTCAACTGGGCCCAGTTAGAAGAAAAAACTGGTGGGAAGTATATGGTGAAACAAAAGAAAAAATATTGAAGCGAGAACTTGGTAAAGAACAAATTGATGATAGTGATGAATTACCAGGTAAAGCAGTACCAACGGATCCAACTGACCCAGTAACTATTATAGATGGAGATAAACGAGTTCGTAAAGGTGGAGTAAAGACCGTATAATACTACTCACTAAAAAAAGTGAAAAAAAGACTTGACTTGACTTGTTTTATTTCGTATATTCCAGTATGAATTTGAAGTTATTAAAAGAAGTTCGAGAAATCAAACGGAAAGTTTCTTTACCGATTGTCCGAAAAGGCTCTCGTGGAGAAATCGTTCCAGTTCATTTTACTGAACGAGAAAAAAACTTATTAATTGAGATGTTATTTCGTAGGTCTGTAAAGGATCCAAATAAATCACCTACTCATATCTTCAATCCAATGAAGATGCACGAGGATAGAGTTGAACGTGGTGAAGGTCATGATGAAAAAGGTATGTTTGGTTCTACTCAAAGAAAAGCTATGAAACTCATTCGCGAAGGTAAATGGGTAGTGTGATGAATATCACACAATATAAAAAAAGGCTTGACTTAATCAATTAATTGTTGTAAGATCATATATGTTAAATGAGGAAAAAATTAAAGTTATGATTCGAAAAGAAAAAGTCAAATTACTCTTGAGTAGAGTAAAAGAGATTTATACAATAGGTGATGATCTTGGTCATCCTAATATTTTAGAAAAGGCTAAGTGGAAAGAAGAATCGATTGGTGCAGAACTTGGTCATACAGTTTTTTCTAAATCTACTGGCGATGTCAAAGGAGCAGACGCATTAGATGAAAATGGTAAAGCTTGGGAATATAAAACTCAAGAGTTGAATACGTTTAAAGATGTGTTACGATTTTTTGAATCGGTTGTTGATGGAACTAATACTTTCGCAGGTAGTATGACTTATAATAATGGTTATAGTAGAGAGAATGTAAATTCTTATAAAGATATTGGACATATACACGGTGTGTTTTTTCGCGGTGATATGTTAGCAATTACAGAGGTTTCTACAGATTATGTAACTTCTGATAATGGTTTGATGAAAAGAGTTATAAAAGAAGAAAATGGTAAAAAATACAAGTCCACTAATGGTAATGGAGTTGGTGTTCATTATGAAAATGGTGGAGTTCGTAACGGTGAAGGGAAAGTTGTCTTTATAGATGATATTAGAAAATAAAGATTGTATTGAGTTTCTAAAAGATATTGAAGATAATTCAGTAGATATGGTTCTAACAGATCCACCTTATTATATTGGATATGATGGTGGTAAAGGTTGGGATTCTGCTTGGGAAACCGAAAAAGATTATTTAGATTGGTGTAAAGAATGGACTACTGAATGTGTAAGAGTTCTAAAACCCAATAGATGCTTATATGTGTGGGGAACAACTAAAACAGATACATTTCTAAAATATAAATTAGAAGTATTGAATTCCTTTACTGATATGTTTTATCAGAATTGGATTATTTGGTCTTATGATTGGGGTGGTAGAACACGGAAAACTTTCCCAAGAAAACACGAAGATTTGTTGATGTACAGTAAAGGAGAAGAATTTCTCTTTAATTCAGATGATATTCGAGTACCGTATATTATGAAAAAAAGTGTTCGTAAAGGTATTGAGTTGAATAAATTGGGTAAAATACCTGTGGATGTTTGGCAGAAAAATAACCATACTACATCTAAAGAGTATTGTGGATGGCACCCAACACAAAAACCATTAGAGTTATTAGAGAGAATTATCAAGGCAAATACCAATGATGGTGATACTGTATTAGATATATTTAGTGGAAGTGGTAGTACGGCAATTGCCAGTACTAATGTTGGTAGAAAGTTTATGGGTAGTGAACTTGATAAAGATTATTATAAAAAATCCTTAGAGAGAATTAATTCACTTGTTGGTGTTGGAAAATTTTTATAAAAAAAGACTTGACTTGTATATACTTTATGTTGTATATTCAAGTATGAATAAAGGGATAAATAAATGAATTTAAATAGATATAAAGTTCTATACAGAGTTGGAGAGTTTCTAACTATGGTATGGATATTTCTTGTATTTTATGTTTTAATGGTAGTAGGTAATATTTAATGTTAACCCAGATAAGCTTTACCAAAACGAGATGAAAGTGTTGGTCTGGAATATAGTAGGTAAAGAGCATTCCCTGAAATGTGAGGAGGATTAATTGAAAATGAATACCCAAACATATGGATTACCGGCTGGGCTTGGAGCTCGTGTGAGGCCTGTGTTCAATAATCAGACATCAAGCAGAGGCCGTGCTGGTGTCAGAGTGGTCTAATGAGTTGGTTTGCAAAACCAAAGTTCGTGGGTTCGAATCCCACCCAGCACTCAAAGTACTCAAAGGAGAATTTAGATGAGAATTAGAGAGATAGTAGAAAGATTAGAAAAGATAGAAAAATGTACCGAAGGTGAGGCATTAGAACTTACCACAAATTTAATAGACGAACTAATACAGTTCGATTTAAAAATGAATAAATTTTTTAATAGCGTCAATCTTGAACAAGAACTGTTACAGTATCTTATGGATGAAGGTATTGAATCTGGATTGATTGGAAAGGCATAAAAAAGGAAAAAAGGTTATGGGAGCATTAGAATGTAAAAGATGTGGACGTTGGGTTGAGGACGTTGGTGATGATACAACTTCAACTGTATGTTCATATTGTGTTTTAGGTATGGTAGGAATGCCAGAAGATAAACCAAGTTATAAACCAACAGGTCGTCCAGCAGGATGGCATTTTATGAATGAGTTTGTAGATAAAGATGGTAATGTATTTCACAAAGGTAAAGAACAACCTAAGTTAAAAGGA
>Ga0080013_1003710_pt1 | contig 15717 bp, 19 predicted proteins | sample ETNvirenome_6_85_FD_69236 | JGI IMG/M metagenome (GOLD analysis project Ga0080013, IMG submission 69236) | Marine viral communities from the Pacific Ocean - ETNP_6_85 (SPADES assembly) (version 2) | ecosystem: Environmental > Aquatic > Marine > Oceanic | place: Pacific Ocean | collected 2013-06-19
ACGTTTAATCCTTACAGATCGTTATGGCTCCTTCCAACAACCGATAGGTATCCCAAATGATATAACCTTAGTTGGACTAGCTGTAGCTTGTCAATTTTGGCTTTATAATCCCCCTGGAGATGGGTGTAATAAGCTAGGGCAAATTTGGGATTGGGCTAGTTCTAACGCAGGTTGGTTTATCGTTAAGAAATGAGTCTCTTCCCAAGTGAGAAAGATATATAAAGTAGGAGATTATTATGCCAAAGGTAGGAAAGAAACATTATCCATACACTCATGCAGGCAAAAGAGCCGCTAAAGAGGCTGCTAAGAAGCAAGGTCTAAAAGTTGAGTATACTGAAAATACGTATGAGCGTTTGGCAAAGTTAATGTTTGAGGTTACTAAGAAGAAAGCCCAACAGACTGCGAGAAGTATTTTAGCAAATCAAACAAGACTCAATAAAAAGGCTGCTGGGTCGCAAGGTCTAACAGATCGTGATATAAAAGGGGCAATTAAGAACGTGCGTCAATACTGGAGGAATGTTAATATAACAGATGGGCCTACAGATAAAGAATCTAAAAATAAATAATTACGCTAGCTTTAGCCGCCACCGCCACCACCACCGCCGCCACCACCACCGCCGCCACCGCCACCACCACCGCCGCCTTCGTCGCCTCCTGCCGTCCCTGCTGGGGGAGGAGTACCTGTGGCAGGTATAGCTGTACCAGCAGAACTTGCAGTGCCTTTGACTAAGGTAGGTGCCGTTACACCGGCAATATTATGTGCTGCTGCGTTAGGTTTATAAAAAGCCATTAGCTGCCTCTAGGGTATAAACCGTCTAGTCCATCCCGTGCAGGATTAACTGACTGTATATTTCCATAGGTTATGACAAACCTGCCTTTAGTCCCTAAACTATTATATATTGTAACTCCTGCTGCTCTATCGGGAGGTAGGAATGACATTTCTACGGTAGCGTCTGCTGTACCTGCAACTCCCCCTGCTCCAGGACCTGATTCTGAAGTCGCGGAAGCAAGAACAGCAGTTCCATATATTGGGGTAGTATCAGCAGAAGAAGGAGTTACAAAGAAATAGCCATGCTCGTTGGTGCCGAATGTGAGTGCCAACGCGCTGACATTTCTACATTGAACTGAAAAATAGTTACAAGGTACGACAGTACCTCCAGTGTCTTGAAATCCTACACTAGAAACAGCCGCGCTTGCTAAGTCCATAACTTTGACAAATGATTTTAATCCAGATCTCATATTCTAACTTCCTCTTTACATATTATATAGCTAGGATAGAAAAAGGGACCTTTAACTTTTTAAAGGTCCTCAGCAGAATAAAAAAGTAAATTTACATTAAATCTATTAAGATAAAAAGGGTATATAAAGTATGAAGAAAGACAACATGACAGAAATGGGAAAAAATAATATGTTAAGAAAACGTTGGATGCTCAGAGCGACCGCACACTGCGCCCAAGGTTGTTGACTAGCCTCAACCTGATTCAAACTGTCTCTTTTGAATAAGCAGGAAGAGAATCCAAGAGGTTATACTTCCAAAAAAGCAATCCATAATAATATTGCCAGTTGGAGAGAAGGTTAGCAAAGAAGCTACCCCTCCAAACCAAAACCCAAGACACATAGGGCAATGAATTAAGCCTCCTATAATGGGCCATTTTATTATTTTTTTTCTTAAAGGCTCTATAAGGTGCGCTACTGCTATCCCATTAGACGCTCCAAACACAGCTAAAACCCAAACTATAACTGCTAAAGTACTATAACCTAATATTGTCGTTCCCATATTAATTACAACTCACTGGTAATTTGTGATTCTTTATGAAAGCTTCCCTATTTTTTAACCAGGAGTCTCTTCCTGCAAGCTCCCCAAAAGAATTATGTAGTACTATTATAGGAACTGTTTTATTTACTAAACCAAGAGTGTGAGCCTTTATGGTGTAATAAATATCGTAAAAATCCCATTTGCCTTCAAAGTAATCAGGTTTATCTAGTCCTATTTTTGTTAATGTTTTAGCTTTAGCAGCTAAAAATAATCCGTCCATTGCCACAACTCGTCCAGGCTTACCATAATATGTATTATCATAAGAATGAAGATCTTTTCCGTGGAATACATGACCTCTATGCAGTCCTTGTTTCCATCGTTGATGGTCCCACCATACAGCGTCTTCTCCTAGAAGTGTAGTACCTGCTACTCCCGCAAATCCTGAGTTGTGTTGAGATAAGTGACGTTCTAGTTCATCGTGAAAAGTGTGTATATCAGATATAATTTCTATGTCATCATGGCAAAGTATGATGGTATCAGTAGCTTTTGGTTTTGTTAATTCAAAAGCTTTTTTATATCCAGAAAATATAGAATCTTGTCCTACAAGAAGCTTTGTCTTTATTCCTGCCCTAGATAAATAGTAGGTAAGATGGTTTCTCGTCACTGTAGGAACTTTATCTCTAGTGCAAATAAATGCATACGTACCATACTTCATATTCTATTATAGATAATGGACCCTAGCAATACAATAGAAGAATTTAAAAGATGTAAAAGAGATCCTGTTTACTTTATCTCCAACTACATCAAAGTAACTCATCCCGTCAGAGGGTTAGTTAATTTTGAGCTTTATCCTTTCCAGAAAAGGATAGTTAATGAGCTTACGGAGCATAGATTTAATATATTAAGAAAGTTTAGGCAGGCAGGATGTACGACTATTGCTGCTAGTTTTGCTTTATGGAAAGCTATTTTTTCTAAGTATCAAACTATTCCCATTATCTCTAAGGGTGATCAAGAATCTACGGAAGTTCTGGAGAGGATTAAGCTGATGTACGATGAACTCCCTGATATTATGAAGCCAGGAATAGAGGAAGACAATAAACATACTCTAAAGTTGGTAAACGGATCTACTATCAGGTGTAGAGCTTCAGGAAAACAATCAGGAAGGTCCCTAGCTGGGTCATTATTAGTTGTAGACGAGGCAGCATTTATTGAAAATATTGATACTATTTGGGCAGCGGTCTACCCAGTTATTTCCACAGGAGGTGCCGCCTTTATTTTGTCAACAGTTAATGGTATTGGCAACTGGTTTCACGATATGTACAGTGGTGCTATAAATAATGAAAATTCATTTAATGCAATAGATATCAAATGGCAGGAGCATCCAGAGTATAAAAAGCAGGAAGGGTATGAGGATTTATATAAGTTTATGATGTCCTTAGACACTCCTTTGGATGTAGAAAAATGGGAAGAAACCACAAAGTCTAATATTTCTCCAAGGAAATGGTTACAAGAATATGAGTGCGATTTTCTAGGAACAGGTGATACTTATGTTGATGGAGAAATTCTGAATTATGTAAAAAGTCAAGTTAGTGAAGAGTTTTATATAAAATATAATAACAGGATGCGAGTTTGGAAAGATCCAAATCCGTCTTACGAATATGTCCTAGCTGCTGATGTCTCTTTAGGTAGAGGTAGAGACTACTCAGCATTCCAAATATTAAATATGTACAATGGGGAACAAGTAGCTGAGTTTTATTCTAATAGAACTCCTATTAACGAATTTGCACAAATTATAGCAACAGAAGCCAATTTATACAACACGGCAGCGGTGATATCTGAGAGAAATACTATAGGTAATAACCTAATTGATTGGTTATTCACAGCACTAGAGTATGAGAATATATGGATTGATGAGAAAGGTAATAAGGGTTATCAAGTAACTCATATGAATAGGGAAGTTCTATTAGCCGATTTAGAAGAATCAATTAGAACATCTACTATAAGAATAAATTCAGAGAGAACAGTAGAAGAGTTGTTTACTTTTATAATTTCAGAAAATGGAAAAGCAGAAGCAGAGAAAGGATATAATGATGATCTAGTAATTAGTTTAGCCTTGGCAGTGTATGGCTATAATAATATACTGGAAAAAACCCCAATTGAGCATATTAGGGGAACTAGTATAAATAGACCATTAAGTCCTATTAGAACTACTAAATATACAGTGAAGACTTATGGTCCAGGTGGGATATCAGAGGAAGATTTAAAATGGCTGATGAAGTAGACAAAAACAAAGATATAATTGAAGAAGGTTATACTGAGTTTGGAGGATCCCCACAGAGAGGATCCTGGTTCTTCTATCCAGTAGGCAGATTAGGGCGGTTCTTTTCCAAGTTTTTTGCTACTAAAGCACAAGATGCTGTAGTTCGACAATTTGGAGACGATCCTGATACTATGGAGAAGCCCATTAGCGGCGATACCGTAGTAAGTCCAGAAGTTATTAAATTAGACAGACCTACAGGGGGGGATCCCGCATCTTTCTCGGTGTCTAGAGGTAGCCTTCCAGTACTCCCAGAACTTGAAATAAATCGCAAACGCAGGTATAAAGAATATGAGTTGATGGATGAGTACCCAGAAATTGGGGCAGCATTTGATATTTATGCAGATGATTGCTCTCAAAAGAATATAGAAGGTACTAGGTGGGAAGTAATAACCGACGATGAGTTGGTTAAAAAAGAAGTTGAGAATTTATTTGAGACTATTAAATTTGATAGATTCTACTGGGATGTCATTCGTAATACTGTAAAATATGGGGACTGTTTTATTGAATTGATTGTTGATTTAGATAACCCTAAAGCCGGAATCAATAGAGTAAAAATTCTCAATCCCAATTATATTCTTAGAGTTGAGAATGAATACGGATACTTAACTGACTTCTTGCAAGAAATTCCTTCAAAGAATGATTGGGATTCATATGGAGTTCAAGGACAGTTTATGAAGGGCAAGCAGTATATAGAGCTTGACAAGAATCAGATTGTTCATTTCAGGCTTCATTCTTCTGACCCTTTGTTTTATCCATACGGAAAATCAATTGCTGCCTTAGCTAGACAAATTTATAGATCTTTAAAGTTAATGGAAGATGCTATGTTGATCTATAGATTAATGAGGGCACCAGAACGAAGAATCTTTTATGTTGACGTTGGTCAACTCCCTTCGTCTAAAGCTGAAATGTTTATTGAAAGGCTAAAAGATAAGTTTAAAAAGGAGAAGTTCTTCGATCGTAACACAGGTCAAGTTGATGCAAGATATAACCCTCTCTCCGCTGATGAAGATTTCTTTGTTCCTACTAGGGGCGGGAATGGTACAAAAATTGATACCCTGCCTGGGGCTCAGAACTTAGGAGAGGTTGATGATGTTAAATACTTTAGAGATAAGCTTTTAGCTGCTCTTAAGATTCCAAAGGACTACATTGTAGAAAAAGAACAGTCGCCAGAGAGAAAGGCGAATTTGTCACAATTAGATGTTAAATTTGCTAGAACTGTTTCTAGGATTCAACATAGTATTGAAGTTGCTCTTGAGTCCATTGCTAAGAGGCATCTTAAAATTAAGGGATTCCCTGATAACTTAGTTAATTCTTTAAGAATGGAGCTTCCTGATTCTTCTGATATGTTTACTAAACGAAGGTTAGATATTGATCTTCAAAAAGCAGGGGTTGTTAGCCAAGTGTTAGCTCTTCAATTATTTCCAAAATCTAAAATTTATAAAGACTACTATAATCTTAATGATAAAGAAATTGAGGAGATTGAGAAGGAGCTTAAGGAAGAAATGGAAGAAATGATGGAGCAGCAGCAGGCTATGATGCCTCCTGACATGGGCGCAGGGGCTCCTATGGGTGGTGCTCCTATGGGCGCTCCCCCTCCTCCTGGGCCTGAAATGGGTATGGAGGGTGAGGAAAACACACCTCCTACAGCACAGGAAGAGGTATCCAAAGAGGTATCCAGGATTGACACTCTTAAAGCTCTTAGAAGTAAGTTATTAGTGGACAATAGGAACGGGGAAGTGGCAAAGGTGACTAGAATGATCCTAAGAGAGGAAAATAAGAATAAAAACTAGAAACTAAGGAAATCTAGATTACATATATAATGTAAGTAGGAGTATTAAATTTATGTTGACACATGTTTTACAAAACAGAGATAACAAGCTTTCGCTTTTAATTAAGATGGGAGATTGTCTTGGTAGGTCTCTAAGAGAAAACGTAGAGTTATTTTCTATCACTGAAAATGAAGTTACGTATCTAACTGAATCAAATAAGATTATTAAAGGTAAGTATTCTATATCCAAGGATGTAGTTCTTGAGGATATAAAAGTAGAATCTACTGATATTTTTGAGGATACTAAAAAATATGATAATTTTGTGGGAAACAAAGTTGGTAACTTTATAAAGAATTTATATGAAAATTCTTATCCTCAGGCTGAACTGACGTTCACTGATCTTTTATCCCTATGGGAAGATAGACTGAAATTTGATAAGGTAAAATTGAAAATAAGAGAAGCAAAAGAAAAGTTTGGTTCTTCTACTAATATAATTAATACTCCTGAATTCACAAGATTATTAGAAGCTACCAAAAATATTGCAGAGTATCTTAAAGAAAATAACAATAAGATTGAAAACATAGAAGAGATTAAAAATTCTGTGAAGTTATCCAACACGGTCTCCAGAGCATTTGATTTTCCTAGATTAAGTTATGACACTTTGGTAGAAAATAAAAGCTACACTCTCAAGGAAGGTAACTCTAGTTCTATTTATGAAATAATCTGCCAGCAGGAACTAATTCGTAAAGAACTGCTCACTTCTAAAGATAATTTTGATGTGGTGTGGGCATCTAATGATAAGATTAATGAGATGTGTGGATATGTATTTAATCCTGAAGTCGAAAATCTGACAAAGATTATTAGTGAAGCAATCGCTGAAGTGCCATATTTAGCTCTAGCTTCTAAAAAGCAATTGTCTAAGGTTATTAACAATTCTTTAGCTTTGAATGAATCTATTGCTATCAAAGCTAAAGATATTAAAAACTTTGCCTCCCGTATATTTGAAATTAAGAAGCCTGCTAAAGAATTGTTTATTAAAACCCTTAATGAACAGTATGGTATTAATATTAATACTCTGAAGGATACTCCTTCGTTTAGGAGCTTGTTAAATGCTCAGGTTGTTGTTTTTGAATCGTTGGCAAGAGTTTGCTCTAAAGATTCTATAAATAAGAAAATCTTATCAGAGATGGCTAGTTTATTGAAAGAAAAGAATGGTGTAGAGGCTATTGATGTTAACGATTACCTTAATGCCTTGTTTTACAGTGTTGGATTTTCAGACGTTTTACAAGAAAACTCTTTCATGAATTATGTTGATCTTGGTAGAGTAGCGATGGACCTTGAAAAAATAGGTCACGTATTAAAAACCATGGGTGGTGCCGCTCAAGGAGTGCCTGGAGAAGAGCAAATGATGGGTGGTGCCGCTCAAGGAGTGCCTGGAGAAGAGCAAATGATGGGTGGTGAAGAAGAGCAGTACCCGTCTGACGAAACCCTGGGTCAAGAGGCTCCTATGGACGCAGAGGCAGCAGCAGCAGATGCTAAGGGAGAGTTTGATCAAGAAGTAGAGGATGGGCAAATGGATCAGGGTATGGATCAAGGCATGGATCAAGGCATGGATCAAGGCATGGATCAAGATCAAATGGGTGACGAGATGCCAGAAGAGGAAGTTCCTTCTGAGGATATTGGGCAAGATCAATTGATGGTAAACCTTGAGAAACTTAATAGTTTGGTCGCAGACCTAACCACTGAAATTGAATCTGCTAAGGATGAAGCAGGTATGGATGCAGAAGAAGGGTTAGAAGGCGAAGAGGAGCTTCCTCCAGAAGAAGAGGCAGATCAAAATGATGACGGTGCCATTGATTCCGAAGAAATAGAAGATATTGCCGCTAAGAAAAAGAAGAAAAAACCTTTCCCGCCTAAAGAAATGTAATAAGTCATGGCTTTAGACCCTAATCTAAAGAAAATACCCCTGACGGCAAATTTTGTCGAAAAATCAGACGGGTCTGTGGTTATTGATAGTTTAATAGCGGATCCTACTGTTGCTTTATCAGGAACTTACGGTGATATTACTGCTAGCGGAGATTTAAATGTAAGTGGTGATATTGGCCTCGATGGAATCCTAAAGGGTAACAATATCGTATCGGCTTTAAGTGGTATTTCGGTAAGCGGCGGCATTAGTTCGGTTGCAGGGAATATGACTCTCGACGGTACTGTTTCAGCAACCAATGTTTCAGCAACCAATGTTTCAGCAGTAACTGTATCAGCAGTAAGTGTTTCAGCAACCAATGTTTCAGCAGTAAATGTCTCGGCAGTAAGTGTTTCAGCAACAGGTGTTTCAGCAGTAACTGTATCAGCAGTAAGTGTTTCAGCAACAAATGTCTCAGCAGTAAGTGTTTCGGCAACAGGTGTTTCAGCAGTAACTGTATCAGCAACAGGTGTTTCAGCAACAAATGTGTCGGCTGCCAACATCGTGCGAGCCGACACCTTCTTCAATCACAACGGGGACAATGGACTGACGGCCACTATAACCTTTAGTGATGAGTCTGGTGCAAACGATCACACGATCACAATCAAAGGTGGCATTATTACCACATGGGCGAAGGTGGGTGGTGGTGGCGGTGGTGGTTGATATTTATTTCTATATTATTAGTACAAAGACTAATTTAGTATATATAGATAAATGTAGGAGGCAGCATGGTTGACGAGAACGGAGATTGGAGAGAGTATAAGAAGCTTGTTATTAGCGAGATAGATAGGCTATCAAGCCATATAGGTAATTTAGAAAAAAAAATTGATCATCTTCGTTCTGATGTTGTAATGTTGAAGATAAAGTCGGGGGTTTGGGGTCTTTTAGCAGGTTTAATTCCCGTTACTATTGCCATGTTAGCCAAGGCTATTTAATCAATCATATGGTTTTGTTTTAATACTTTAACCAATCTCCAGAAGAAAGAGTCCTTAAGCGTTCCCAGTTCTAGTAAGCAATTTGATAGAACTCTTAGATTATCTTCGTTTATTTTCTTAGATTTTTCAATTCTTTCTAATTCTTCGATTATGAATTTAATTTTTTTGGTATCATCAAAATGAATAACCCCTACCTCTTGTTTTAATTTTTCTATAGATTTCATAATTCTTTTACCTCATGATTTTCCTTAGTGTAATATGTTTTTCTTGCTTTAGAATGTGCTCTTAGGTATTTGGCATCATCCATAAAATCATAGATATATACTTGGTCCTTGCTTTCGTGCTTTCTTAATGCTCTTCCAAGAGCTTGAATAGTTGCAACTTCTGACTTTAATCCTCTAGCATTTATAAGGTGGGTAATTTCTTCTATGTTTATACCAGTTTGTAGGATTTTAGTTCCTATTAGAACAGAAGAAGATTTTGTATTTAAAAACTCAGAAATAGTCTCGTATCTTTTTCCTATATCATCTTCTCCTTGAAGCTTAAAAGAATCATCTATTAATCCGTGTAAGATGGCAGTATGTTCCAAGCTTTTCGTTAAGATTAGAATTTTAGAGTTTTTATACGAATTTTCTATATGCCCAACTATATCTTTAATTTTATTATTTCGGTTGACGTTTAGAACAATGTATTTATCATATATCTCACCATACATGAGATCGTCATCCATAGGATCAAACTCTTCAGATTTAATAAGTTGAATTATAGGCTTGGTAAGCTTACCATCCTCAATCAAGGATGATGTAGATACCACAGACCACACAGGCCCTAAGGACCCTTCTAGGTTATATCTGGGGATAGGATCGGATGGGGGTGTAGCTGTTAGCCCTATTCTAAAAGATGCGTTAGGAAAACTTTCAATCGCTGCTAGTGTGGTTTTGCCATTGCAAAATTCGTGAACCTCATCAATAATTAAAACTTCAGAATCTTCTAGATGAGTATCCAGGACTTTTTCTATACTTTGAACTGTACAAAGCATAATATCTCCAAGAATGTAACCTTCCCCATAACATATCCCTAAGTTGTTTATATTACACACTTTGTGTAAAAATTCGTAAGTTTGCGTTAATAATTGCTTTGCGTTAAATAAAACAATCATCTTTTTATGTTTAGAAGCTAAGGATTTAATAATACCAGCAGTGATGAGAGTTTTGCCAGACCCAGTAGGAGATTTAATGACTCCCCTTTTTTCATGTAAAGCTTTATTTATCAACTCCTCCTGATAGTCGTAATATGGAATATTCTCTATGCGCTCTAAGCTGTATCCTACTTCTTCATTTTTAGATAATTCAGGAGAGCAGTTTATCTTCTCAAGATCTTTTAAGATTCTGTGAAGTAATCCTGTCCTAAATACTCCCGATCTAGAAATGAAATGCTTTTTCCCGTCCCACCCTCTTCTTCTATAATTTGGGGAATATTCTGACCCTGGGACTCGGAAGCTATATAAATTATCTAAAGCCTGAATGATTTTTGGATTATCAGTGATAATTCTAGACTTTAAGGTATTTATTTCTATACGCATAGTGTCTATTATAGAATAGGAATAGTAATTATACAAGGAATTTTATGCAAGATATTAAACCTAACACCGAACAATCAGAAAATTTAACTCAGGAAGAAGTAGACCGTATTTTAGAAAATCTTCCTACTGAGTTAGAAACGGACGTTAATCTTCCGTCTAGATGTAAGTTTTATTCTCTGCCAGATCCAGCATCCCCTGTAACTGTCAGACCTATGACCTTTGAAGATGAAAAAGCTATAGCCACTATTAAGAAATCTGATAGGATGAATCCTATTAATTATTTACTAGCTAAATGCGTTGGTAATTTAAATATTAGTGATCTTATACTAATGGATAAGCTGTATCTTCTTTATAAGATACGTGAAGTGTCATATGGCACAGAATATAAAGCAATAATTACATGTCCAAAGTGCGAATCTGACAGTGAGGTTAATGTAAATATTTCAAAACTCTTAGTGAACGAAGTTCCTGATGATTTAACAGATCCTAGAAAGATCCACTTACCTGTTATTAAAAAGGACACTACGATAAGATTCCCTCGCCTGAAGGAGGAAAAATATCTTGACTTTTTTGAGAAAAAGAGTGTTCAATTTTGGAGATTTGTTGAGGATATAGACGGGAATAGAGATAAAAAAGTTATAGCGAAGGTTCTTGAAAAATTACCATTGACCGATATGCATCTTATTATTTCCGAAATCACCAAGCCTGATTATGGGTTGGATTCTAAGATTAATTTTATCTGTGGGGAGTGCGAGGGCGAGTCCGTAGTAAATGTTCCTATAGGTGAGAATTTTTTTTCCTAGAGCTTAATGAAGGAATTGAGTTAGATATTCTATTCCAGGAAGCCTACATATTAATAAAAGAAGTAGGTATATCATACCATGATATAAAAGGTATGACGCGGATGGAGAGGACTTCTTTTATTAATATATACTTTGAAGATATGAAGAGGCAAAAGGATGCAATTGAACGGGAAACTCGTCGTAGATAGACATAACAGACCTAACACACTACAACCAGTGGCTCTTAGAGCATTTTTCGTAAATGATGGTGTCTATCAAGATCCCGTTGATATTAGTGGTGTTACTATATTTAAGGAAGAGAATAATTTTCCACCAAGCTCAGTATTAGGTAGTGATGGCCTTATAGCCTCGTCTTTAACATCAGATAAAATACTAATGCACTTTGGAGCTTCGGCTAACGATTCTGGGGCTGCATTGAACCCTACTAGTTATAATCCAGACTCTGATGCATCTTCTCTAAGTGGAATCTACAGGGTTGGCATTGGTGAGTATGTTGTAGTTCTAGACGGGTCAAGAAACATAAGCGGGGTTTATGATTTTTATGGGTCGAGCATATTAACCACTAATGCTGCTTCAAGTATAGGTAATTATATTGATGTATGGACGGTGCAGTTTGCAGCAGCTTCTACTTATCAATCAATAATTAATGACTTCTCATTATATAAAGATAAGTTTTTTGCTATCACGGAACCTCTGCTTCTTAGAACCACTAATAAATTACAAAACAAGAAAATTGTCTTTGGTTCTAAGGTAGATTTAAAGATATCAACCGAAGTGTCTTTAGAGAACAAGAGTATAAGTGAAGCAGTTCACAATATATTCAAAGACTCTGTAGTGACCAGTGCAATGATAGATATTAAGAAGTTAAATGAGTCTCCAAATTTAGGAAGTCACATTACAGTGTCATCATACTCAAATACATCTGCTCTAGTTGATATAACTTCTGATAATACCATTATTCTTAATTGGAATACAGAGGATCTGAAGACCCACGCATCTACAACAGCAGGGACAATGGGGAGCTTGACTGGGCCTTATGCTATACAGGTAAAATATACCGTGCTAAATCAAACTATAGTGACACCTCTAATGCACTTTATGGTTGTTTAAGCGCGTTATTAATCTGAAACTCGAAATCAAAAGACATCGTATTTTCGTTAATATAATTACTTAAATTAACGTCTGCCATGTGAGCTTCGTTCCAATCTTTATACTTTTTAGGAGGGAAGCAGAAAAAGAATTCTTGCATTCCGCATTGTTTCCTTAAACGTTCAAAATGTTTGATACCATTTATGCCAGCGGAGTCATTATCAAATGCAAGTATTATTTTCCCTGGAGTTTGTGACAGCATTTTAGCTTGCCATCCAGATATTTTGCATCCCATGGTAGCAGTTGCATTAACACCTTGTATTTGCAAGGATATCGCATCCAAAGGACCCTCACACACTAAGATCTTGTCTTTGCTGTGGCTGTAGGGATACAGCATTGAGGATTTTTTAATGTTTAGTGAGTTGATGTACTTTGGATGCATAGTATCATCAAGAGCCCTAGCTTGAAAAAAAGGAATATTCTTGTATTCTGCTAATGGGATAATAATTCTATTCCTATATGCTTTATCCGTAGTGACATAAAAAGGAATTCTTGATTCCCACAGCTTTCTAGAATCTATAAACATCCAAGCTTTAGAAGAGGTGGGGTCTGTAGGATCCATGTCGTGGGTGATCTTAGTAACCTGTTTCAGGGGTTTGACTCTGACAGAGGAAGCTGAGTCCTCTTGAGGTTGTCTAGGGCTTTCGCTGAGGAAGCTTTCCACAGAAAACATAGAGAGAGCCACCTTTACAGATACGCGCTCCAATATAGACACAAGCTTGTAGAAATCCCCAACTTCTCCTGACTTGAAACACTGCCATAAGCCAGTTTCTGAGTTGATGCTCATATGGCGTTTATAATCATTATCTATAAATATGGATGGTACAATATATTCCCTATTATTTGAGGAAAGTTTATATTTGCCTTTGAACTTACGTTCTAGGTATTCTTTAATAAGATTAGGAGAAATTATGTTCATAGAAACAATTAGTTATTCAAAAAGTTCAACTTTTAGCCAATGTAAGCTGAAGTACAAGTATAAATATGTTGAGAGGCTCAGAGGGGATAAACCGAGGAATGAAGATTCTTTGAAATTCGGATCTTATATTCATAAGATCCTAGAAGACGGGGTCGAAGCAAAGTGCTTGAAAGATCTGCAAATAATTGCGGAGCAGCACAAGAAGAGTTACAAGATTCCATTCTCTTATAAGGAAAGAACGAACAGATGTCTATCTAATTTTCTAAATTTTAATGGGAAGTTGGAAGAAACAGTAGCCACTGAACTTATATACGAAGTGATTCTAGATAAGAAGAGCAATATTAAGCAAAATGGAATCATTGATAGAGTTATAAAAGGTAAGAATGGTGGCTATCTGATAATAGACTACAAAACCTCAAAACGAGAAAAAAACAAGTATGAACTCTATAAGGACAAACAACTGCAATCCTATTGCTTTGCGATCAGTGAGCAGTTTAAGGTTCCTATTGATAAGATAGTGTGCGCTCATTATTATCCTGTTACTGGTCATTTCGTTGATGTTAAATATTCAAGACCAGCTATTGCACAATGGAAACGAGAAGAGTTAGAAAAGATCTGGCATATTAGGAAGTCCAAATCCTTAGATTTGATAGCTTCGGAAAACCAATTCTGCAACTGGTGCGAGTATCACGATATGTGTCCTCTGTTTGTTCCTTGTGAGCACATGAAAAAGAGGATTGACGAGCAAAAGAAGCTCAAGCCTAAAAAAAGATAACCTAGGATTCTATATGCTTGGTTAGCTTGCCCTGTATTAAGGGTCTGTAGATGTCTATATCTATGGCATTAAAAAAGTTTAATACATATTCTTTAGAGTATTTACACTTCTTAGTTAAGTAGATATAAAGACTATCTATTTTTAGAGGTTTATTAGTAGTTAAAGAAGATAATACCTTCATTTGAAATTGTTTTATAAACTTTTCAGAATAAGTATATCTCCATTTTTCTATAAATGCAGTATTTAATGTTTCATCTAGTAAGTCTATGAAATCAATAATATTGATATCAGTATTATCTTTATCCATTATATATTTGGATATATAATAGTAAGAACAATGCCAAAATCAGAAGGAAATAAAAAAAATTCTTTACCTACTAATAGATTAAGTAACTTTGTGAAAAGTGCTTTCCCAGATGCAGGGATAGAAGGTAAAGTAAAAACATTAGGATTTATAGCATTAAGTGCTGGGTTCCTGATGCCAGGAGATGTAATAGCGTTTAATTATAAAGCCGAAGGGACAAGAACCTTTTTCCCAGTTGTAGCGTTAGTTGTCCAAACCAAAGTATCTTCTGGGATTAGGTTTGCTAGAGGTACTAGAAATATGCTAATTACATGCTTTAAGTTAAAGAATACACCGGAATCTAGAAGCACTCTTAAGAACCTATATAAAGACAGGGTAAATGCTAAAATAGATAATTTACCTACTTTAGATTCTTATAAAACGTATATTATGAATTCAGGACATATATCAAATCTAATGGAATTAACTTTACGTAAGGAAGCATTATAATGAGTAATGAGTCTAACGAAGCTTCTAAAGATGACAACGAGACGAGAGAGTCTAATCTCAATCTAGCGACTAGTCTAACTATAGTAGATAGGACACTTAGTAGGCTTATAGGAGCCATGAAAGAGCTTGATGCGATACAACAAACTGCTATGAGCGTAGGGGTTAAGTCCAATACTGCTATGAACCAGATGGAGGGGACTATAAAAAATCATCCTGGTGGAATGAAAAATGCTTTCCAAAGTGCTCTTAGTTTTATGCAAGTTGGACTAATGAAGCATTCTCGGGGTATGATCCATTTAGCTCAAGTAACTAAAGCTACAGGACAAGATATAGCACCAATAATTTCAGGATTTGCAAAACTAGGTAGTGTAATGCCTCTTTCAGCTAAAGCTATGGGTAATTTAGGAAATCATGTAGTTGAGCTTTCGCAGACCTGGGGTATTCAAACTGGTGCTCTTATGAAGGTGCTAGAAAAACATGCTGACACTATTTCTAGATTAGCTGCCTTGGGTGGAGACCCAGAAAAGGCTAGTAAGGCTATTACTGACGCAACCTCCCGTGCAGGGGTTCTGCATCAAGAGACAGTAGGCATGTTAGCTAAAAAATTCACCTTTGAAGGTGGTGGCGATGACTTGATGAAAGCAGTAGTTCAAATGGGAGGTCGCCAAGATTTAGTGCAGCGTATGAGAACGGAGGATATGTCCGCTGAATTACTAGCAGAAATAAATAATGCTATTTTAAAAACCTATGATGAGCAGGTAGCTGGGAGAACAAATGATAGATATATAACTTCTCTTATTGCAAAAGGATTAACATTTGATGTTGGACAAATAGGAGCTATGAGAGCTTTTAAAAACTCTTTTGAAAATGGGCTCAAAAATTTTCCCTTTTTTATAAACCCAAAAACAAAAAAAAAAAGGGGGGGGCGGGGGGTAGCGTAGGGGCTAATACTA
>Ga0080013_1003711_pt1 | contig 15709 bp, 23 predicted proteins | sample ETNvirenome_6_85_FD_69236 | JGI IMG/M metagenome (GOLD analysis project Ga0080013, IMG submission 69236) | Marine viral communities from the Pacific Ocean - ETNP_6_85 (SPADES assembly) (version 2) | ecosystem: Environmental > Aquatic > Marine > Oceanic | place: Pacific Ocean | collected 2013-06-19
GGTTTAGGATTGCGGCGGCAGCAGCCACACTTTCGATAATCATGACTCACCTTCAGTTAGGGTTTGCGAGACATATAAGCAGTCGCGCCAAAATATAAGCCGATAATGCTGGCTTGACTAAGGAATAACATATCACTTAGTGAGGATAAGGTAGCTAGCCTTGACTCGGAAACGAAAGGCATAAGCGGTAATATCGCAAACCCAACCATAGAAGCCATTGCAACCCATGCTATGCGGCGCTGACTGTCTTGTTTCTCTTCCCTTAAATCCAACTCAATCATGCGTTCTGCGCGGGCCATCTCCTCGTCAGTGACAACTCCATCATTATCAATGTCGTATTTAGACCAGATTGAATCTTTCTGTAACTTCTTGCTCATACTTAATCCCAAAACTTTTGGTTGGCTCCAGCCATCACCGGCTTACAATAAGCTGTGATGTTGTTTTGTTTAATGCCGCCTTTACACAGCGCATCTCTGCAATTATGTTCTATCCAGTAAGCAAACTGTTGGCAACGGTGAATATTCTTAAATAACATTTGTTCTGAACCTTGAGTCACATTTCCCTCAATAACCGTAATTAACATAAAGGCTAGTATTGTGCCTTTCATTCAAATGGCGTGTATTGCTTGCCATGATAAACCAGAGCTTGATTTCTATTTTCTCCAGCAGATACATAAGAAACATGAATCCAGCCGCTATTGGGATCTACGCCATCATAGAACTCAAGAATCAACTGGTCATAATCCAGATTGTCTATCACCCATCGAGCAACTAAATCGTTATCTACTCCTGGTATCTCAAAATCTATTGCCTGTCCTTTACAGTGTTGGCTATTAGAACTAGAACCAATAGCCGCATTTAACTCCTGACATCGATAACCACTGTTTAATGTAAATGGAATACCAAAGTTAACCCTGACCGGCTCTATTACATTCTCAAGAACGCGCTTTAAGTTCTCTAATTCTTCGCCTGTAGCTGTATTATCAATACCTTGACGTTGTGCTGTTTCGCTTCTACAGCACTCTCCTAATGTAAAATGGTCGCTTAATTTCTCACTCATTAGCTAACCTCCACAGTTATATCACCACTTGCGATTACTTGTATGGTTCCAAGAGTTGCAGTTGCGCTTAACCCAGATGTTTCTGGAGTAGAGATATTCTCCCAACTATCCCCCAACCACACCTGAAGCACTTCCTCAGTGATATTCCATATCACATCACCTTTTTGAAACTTATATAAATCTCGATCAGCAGCTAAAAAAGAAGGAGTAGCCTCAGTATTAAACGTATTAAGACTAAGTTCTAAAGAACGAATCGCCCTATTATAAGTATCTCCAGAAACCTGTGGGTCCAATGAAATAGGCAACTGGCCCTGTAATAACTTGCCCATTACCTTCTTCCATTTGGTCTGATATCCAGGCGGGTGCCTCCTACTCTAAAACCTACTCCTAATTGCGTTTCAGCACTTGCATCATCGTCTGATTCAAAGCGAACAACCGCTTGCCTTGCCCTAGCTCTCATATCTATTTTTGTTGTAGTTGCTGTAAAAGCATTGGTGCTGTCAGTCGTTAGTGAATCTGCTGGATAGTTACGAGTCTTTAATACCGTATTAATTTGCTGACCCGTACCGGCTGTCCCGGTGAATTTAACATCCGGTATCATTCTTTTAATAAATTGGAAGTCCTCCCCTTCGCCAATATCAAAATCTCCAGACTCAATATAAACCCCAGTCATTGGTGAGCCATCAGCATCATTGCCTAGTTCATGGTTGTAGATATAACTAGTGTTGCTTGATTTTCCAGCGGCTCTTGGATTGTTTTCTACACCCTCATCAAGCCATGCGGTACGTTCTAGCTGCCCAATAGCCCAGACATTTTCCTGATAGTTAAATGTAACATAACGATCAGGAGTGTCTGAAGAACTAGAACAATAAAACCAACCAACCTCATTAAACTGTCGATTTAATAATGCAAAAAACTGATAATTTTGTGCTTCATTAATATCGTCAAATACATAACTATGAACAGAACACGGAACATTTTCCACAGATCCCGTATAACGATAGAATCCTTTGCGATCCATCCAGAAAATACCAGCAGGGGAATTAATCACTGCATTAGGACCAATCAACCCAACACCTTCGTTAGCCAGATTTAATCCAAAAGTAAGTGGCGGTCCAATAAACTGAAGGCTATACAAAGCCGTATCGGTCCAGATTAAAGTTTCTTGTCTAGCTCTTATACCACCCACTATCTGGGACCCAGCAGACAATCTAATTGATCCTGCTGTGTTAGTGTTTTTAGCTTCCCATTCCAGTATGTTTTCTTGGTCACACCAGCTAACCAACAAAGGATCAAGCGTTCCGGTTCTAGCACCATCAGTGATAGGATCAGACCCTAAAACCAATGCGTGTCGATCTACTGAAGAAACAATAACCTGAAGTCCATAAGTAGGGGGCAAGTTGGCACCAGTTAGATCGCCCAAAGCTTTTGCTCTGGTTGTCACACCATCCGAGTTATCCCAGTAGTAAATGCCACCAGCCCTAACACAAGCCAACATGTCTTCGCCAAAGTTATCAATCGACCACAACCTAAGCTGGCTGTTAGCACTTAATGCGCTTACCGAACCAAATGTTCCCGCACCCCAGGTGCCAGAACCCCAACCAGAACCAGCCACATATACATCTAACCCTATATTTATCTGGTAAGCGCCGACAACGCTACCTCCTCCATTTCCAGAGTCACTAGCATTAGCAGTTACTTCATCTCCAGAAGTATCTTTAGCAGTAAAAGTATAAGTACTTGTGCTGGGAATAGTGGCTATTTCATATTCCTGATTAAGAACATCGGCTGTAACTAAACCGCCTAGAGTAGCTGCTCCACTAAAGGTAACAAAATCCCCTGCCACCGCTCCATGAGATGAATCAGTTGCTGTGATAGTAGAACTTCCATCGGTAGCAGCGAAAGTCACATCACCTGCACTAGTAGTAACTCGCAAAGGAGTGACATCATTAAAGACATCACCCTCTTGGATATAAAGTTTGACTCTCGTACCAAGCCCTAAGAACTTAGTGCCTTGAAGATTAACCCAAGCGTGAAGTTTTCGACCCGTACCTAGAAAACTGTTTAGACTGTCTTTAGCCCAACCGCCAATCTTTTCTGGAAGACCTTTTCGGAATCGAATCAGATTACCATCAAACCAGCCGCCTTCAGCCGTATATGCGGTTCCCTCTTTGTCGATACCTGGATTGAATAAGAATTTTTGTAATGGCATAAATCACTTCAATATTATCGTTATCCATCCTGCCAAAGCAGTCGTGATAACCGTTCCTATTACTAACCATGCCAACTTCTCCCACCGAGCAGCATGGGCCTTACTTGCGTCTTTTAACTCTCTAAGCTCAACCGTACACTCTGCCCAACGCTCACCACATTCCTTTTCGTGCTTTGCAATACGCTCTAACGCTTTTAAAGCCAGTGCTGTAGGTGTGGTTGGCTTAGCAGTTTTTGCTGCCTTAATCTGAGCTTTCTTTGCTGGCATTCTTGGTAAAGCTGATTGGGTTTATATTTGCACCAGGTTGTTTTGCCTTCCCTATATTTAACGCCGCAATCTCCACAATTTTGTACAGCCTTCCGATTAAAGCATCGTCTTTTGGAGTTTCGGTTAAACTGCATACAATACTTGCAATACAAACAATAGAAGTTACAACAGTGATAATATCTGTGATAGCTTCCATTATTGTTCTTCCGCAGTCGCTATTTCTAACTGTTGCGAATACCAGTTAAATGCTGCCATACGAGTGTCTAATTCTTTTTGATTAGAATTAATTACTTGGCTAATTTGAGCAACCTCTTCTCTTAGATCGTTTAGCCTAGAATTAAGCTGTTCAAAATTCGGAGGAAGCTCAACAACCTCAGACTCTTCAACAACCTCTTCTTCTGGGGCCGTAACCGTAACTGTGTCTTCCTTAGTGCCTTGTTCCATCTTCCTCTACCTTCCATACATTTAAGTTTGCAGCGACTGTGCGCCGTTCTCCTTCACCCTCGAAGGGGTAAACCATATGTGTTAACCAGCTTGGAAACATTAATAGCTTTCCGACTTCTGGCTTGATAATAAAGCTCTGCGGGGGTGCTAACCGCTCCACATCTATTAAACTATTACGACCATAACTAAAGGCTAGGCAACCATCTGCATTACCACTGGAGTTATATAAGCTGTACTCAGGAGATCCCGCTGTCGGTTGATCTAGGATTTGTTGCGGTACTTTTGTCCATGTGGTGCAGGAGACTCCCATAATCGTTTTAGTACCATGATCGTGTATAGGATTGTAGTCGCCCATATAAGAATGAACACTCCAAAGCTCATCAGTCATTACCTCCCGATTACCAGATAAAGGATTACCAGAAGCAGCACAGAACTGCTTAACATAATCCATCGCCAACCCTTGAATCATCGTATTGTAATCATGCAACTCATCGCAAAGGTGATCCATCGTAAGCTGTTGCCCGTGACCTATCTGACCTACTAACGTACCCGCATGACTCTTACGCTCTTCTGCGACCATCAGCTTATCGAGATAAGTATTCAGATCGCCCACCATGTTTTCAGGTAGCTGAGTCTCCAGCATAAAGACTGCTGGCAGCGTGTGGTATGTATAAGGCTGCGGCTCCATTAGCTGGGTATCGCAAACTCATTATTAGGTACAGGGTCAGTTTTCGGATTTGTGATCACTGAATCGTACTGACTCTCGAATATTTCATCCCACATAGCCGTTGGACAAAGATCTTCAAGTTCTTTCTTAGTCCAGTCTTTTTCTGCTTTAGCAGTAAAGTTAGTCTTAGTCCCACCCTCTAAGTTTTCTTCTGTAGCGGGAATATGTACGGTTTTATTGTTTGTGTAGTAATCATCTTTACCTTCAGTACCTTGCTCGTACTTCATTTCAAGTTGCCAGTGTGTCACTTTACCGCCTTCCGAAGATGGAACGGCTCGGGTTAAAGTTCTTTTTATTGCCATTGCTTGTGTCTCCTATTCGCAATTACATTTATCGAGTTGATCTTTTAAATCCGTTACCTGATCTGAAAGCTCTTGAACCGCTTTAACCAGAATCGGGACAAATCGTTCGTACTTCAAGCTATATTGTTTACCATCTTTTGTTAGATTTGTTGTTAAGTTGGTTTTATCTGAAATCTTATAACCTAACTCTTCTTCAAGCTCTTTTACATCTTGAGCTAAAAACCCAACGCTTAGTTGATCTTTTTTGTGAGTTCCATCAGGCACAATATCATTTAAATCATCTTCGTCAGACTTACGATAATCTGCTCTTTCATCCCATCTATAGGTCACAGGCGTTAATTTGTTTAAAAAATTTAAACCTACATCTAAATCTTCAACATCTGTTTTGTCTCTTTTGTCTGATGTAGTACTCCAAGAAACTTTAATAGAAGCCGCAGTATGACTATTGTTACCAAATGATATTTCATTTGAACCAGTAATTATATTTCCACCGGGAGAATCAGTTCTTCCAGCATCCTTACCGATACATATATTATTTGCCCCAGTAGTTATTGCATATCCAGCACCAACGCCAACACCAACATTATTATTCCCCGTGGTAACGCTATACAAAGCCACATAGCCAAGCGCACACGCATCAGAAGCAGTGGTTAAAGCCGAACAGGCAGTCGTTCCGACAACAGTATTATTAGCTCCTGTGGTGCTAGTTTGCATAGCAGCCGCACCAACAGCAACATTTAAACCACCTGTAGTCTGTGCAAACATTGCTAGTCTTCCGATAGCTGTGTTGTTATCTGCGGTTGTCGCAGTTTCTAAAGCTCTATACCCAAGAGCGGTATTTTCTGCTCCCGTCGTATTATTGGCGAGTGCCTGTAAGCCCATAGCAACATTACTATGCCCAGTAGTGTTGTCGAGCATACAATCAAAACCAACAGCCGTGTTGTTATATCCGGTGGTGTTTGAATACAGTGTTCTATAACCAACACCGGTATGTGCATCACCGGTGGTGTTCAATTTTAAGGCTTGATAACCTACAGCAACCATACGATCACCGGTGGTGTTGGTGTACGCAGCAGAATAACCAAGGGCTGTGTTGTAACTTGCTGTCGTATTGGAGTAAAGCGCGTAGCCACCTAACGCTGCATTTTCTGCGCCTGTAGTGTTAGCAGTTAAAGCTGCTACCCCAACCGCCGTATTGTTTGATGCTGTGGTGTTGGCCTCTAATGCCTCTCTGCCTACTGCAACATGCGCTTCTCCAGTAGTGTTTGCCTTTAATGAGTCATGTCCAACAGCCGTGTTGTGGTTTCCATTGTTGGTATATAAAGCAGCTTTGCCCAACGCTGTGTTTCCATAACCAGTGGTGTTTGTGTACATAGCCGCATAACCAAAAGCGGAATTTATTTCGCCTGTGGTGTTAGCATACAAAGCGTCTTTACCGACTGCGGTATTTTCACTTGCGGTGGTGTTGGACAACAAAGCTCGCGTTCCAATCGCAGTGTTTTCTTCACCAGTAGTGTTTAAGTTTAAAGCATTATCCCCAACAGCCACATTGTCATCAGCGGTGGTGTTGGTAGATAAAGCCTGTCTTCCAACAGCCGTGTTGTTATCACCAGTAGTGTTGTCGTTAAGTGCATCTCTACCGACAGCCGTGTTTTCTGCACCTGATGAATTGTTTAGCAAAGCTCCTCGACCTACGGCAGTGTTACTAACACCTGTATTTAGCTTTAATGCGCTTGTTCCAACAGCCGTATTGTCCGCTGATGTTGTGACTGTCATTAGTGCATTCATTCCAACGGCAACATTGTCTGCCGCTGTGGTATTCGCTAAAAGAGCACTTTTACCAACTGCTGTGTTTCCAGCACCAGTTGAGTTGGTTTCTAAAGCACTTGCTCCAACCGCTGTGCTGTTTGAAGCTGCATTTGTTTCTAAAGCACCTTTTCCAACTGCGGTGTTAGAATCACCCGTGCTGTTTGTGGCTAAAGCACTTTTACCAACTCCGGTATTAGCTGCGCCAGTAGTGTTGGTCGTTAAAGCATTCTTACCAACCGCTGTGTTGTTTGAAGCTGTCGTGTTCGCGTTCAAGGCACTATCGCCCACCGCAGTATTGTCGCCACCGGTTGTGTTCGCTGATAAGGTATAGGCTCCAACGGCTACATTTTGATCTGCTGTCGTATTCGCATCCAACGCCCCATACCCGATTGCAACATTATCTGCGCCGGTGGAGTTAACCAATAAAGCATTATATCCAACCGCTGTGTTGTTTGATGCGGTGGTATTAGCACTTAAAGCACTCCTTCCAACAGCGGTATTGTAATTTCCAGTAGTTAGCGCATCTAAAGCAACAGTCCCAACCGCTGTGTTTGAAGCTCCAGTCGTAAGTGCTAACAAAGCATCTTTTCCAACACCCGTGTTCGCAGCACCAGAACTAATAGCTGTTCCAGCATTTGTACCTAACATTGTATTGTTGTTAGCCGTGGTTGAAACAAGTAAAGCCGCCGAACCAATCGCTACATTATTTGCGCCAGTTGTTAATGCACCACCCGCATTGTCTCCAACCAAAGTATTGTCAGCACCGCTTGTAAGCGCATCACCCGCAGCCTCACCTATCGCTACGTTATCCGTACCTGTAGTCAGCCCTGTGCCAAACGCACCGCTACCTAGTCCTACGTTGCCCGTACCGCCTAATACATCGAGTACATCTGTAACCGCTGCACCAGAGCCAGCACCATCCGTAGCCACCATGCGGATACCACCATTTGGTATGACCACATTCGCGCCTGTGCCTTGTGTGAGGGTGACTGTATCGCCAGCCGAGTTCTGTACTACCCATACGTTAGAAAGAGTATTTGGAGCCAATGTGACCGTACAAGCCTGTGAGAGAGATCCTGTAAGGGTAAGGGCCATTGAGCGAAAGGCATCACTAGTCCCATCCGCCATCGTAATGGTCCCGGTACTAGCGTCCGAAAGAGCCTCGCTTGCCGCCCCGAATTTTTCAGCGATCAGCTCCAGGTTCGTATTTGTGCTTGCGCCCCAAGTTCCTGACTCATCGCCAGTGGCGATCTCTTTTAATCTTAGGTCATTAACGTAAGTTGCCATTTATGCTACCTCTTTCCAATCTGGTGTTTGACTATCATCAATCGTTGACCAACCTGGTGTTTGGCTGTCATCAATACTTGCCCAATTCGCTGTCTGGCTATCATCAATAAGTCCCCAGACATTAACGCCGCTCGTTGTACAGGCCGCTTCCACTCCTGTCGGGAATACATTCGCATCACCATCAAACGTAACCGCTCCAATAGATCCAGTGAGCGCATCCATTGTGACTGGAATCGTGTTGCTTGTGATTGCGGTGACGCTTCCAAGCCCTGTTGTTCCTGCCACGCCTGTGACAGAGACTGTCGCCGCACCCGTGACTGTAACCGTACCCAGGCCCGATGTACCCGCGACTCCGGTAACGGAAACATCTGCATCAGCCGAGACTGAAACTGATCCAAGCGTCCCTGTCCCCGCCACGCCTGTGGGAGAGACAGTTGCTGTACCTGTGACCGTAATCGTACCAAGAGTACCAGTGCCTGATACCCCAGTAGGACTAACATTCGCATCGCAGGATATAGAAACCGATCCAAGGGTCGCTGTTCCTGCAACTCCTGTGACGCTGACATTCGCATCCGCGCTAATCGTGACGGTGCCAAGAGTGCCTGTCGCATCAGGTACTGCCTGACCATTGCCCCACGTTCCATCGCCCCATCCAGTAGCCGAGGAATTCCATCCGCTAAATGCAACCTTAATGTCAGCCACACGTTATATCCTATGCGATTCTTATAATCGCGTTACTAGCATCTGCTGCTGGAAACTGGATAGTGAAGTCACCACTTGTGGATGTCTTATCCGCTCCAAAATCTAGCGCACACACTGCACGGTTAGCAGAACCGGCTGTCGTAGAGGAATTATAAATTAACGCCCCTCTCGCCGTAATTGAGCTGCTTGACCATGTGCTGTCTGCAAAATCTGTAAGTGCGGTAGTACCTGATGTGGTCGGGTCTACGTTAGTCAGCGTGTTTCCAGCCGCTGTATATCCCGTACCAGATACTTCGTTAGTCGTTGCATAAGCAGTAGTAGATGCTGACATCGTTGCACTACTCGTATACAAAGCAATCTTAAAAGTATTGCCTGTACCCGTAGTGGTAGTTGTTCCTCCACCTGAACCGTTGTGGAAATTATGAATTCCCTGAAGTAGCTCGGACTTAAAACTCGTCGCCATAGCTGTCGTGATCGCCATTACAGTCTCCTTAATATATCAGCAATGTCTGGATGACCCTGCTGAATAAACTCATTATAAAGCGTTGTTCTATCGCTCTTAATCGCTTGGTTAATAATACCTAAAACTACATGGTAAATGCGACTCTTAAAAGCCTCTGCTTGTTGTCGAACAACAGGATCAACAGAAGCAGATATACCAACTATTTGTTCTACCGCTCTTTCAGCGAGCTCTTCAGGAGACAAACCTCGATTCTCTGTTGTCTTAACAACAACATCTCCCATATTTGATTTAACAGCTACTTCAAACATTATTGAACAGCACCTCTGATGTCATCTCGATATTCATCCCTAACCCCATATCCTTCGCCAAATTGCATTAATGCACCAATGGCTTCTTTAAATCGTTGCTCATACTGACCCACTTCTTCTGGAGCTTTAAGAAAAGTTGCAGCTTCAATTAATGAGCCATAAAGCAAAGCATCAGGCGCATTTGTGGATAACCAGGTGGTTCCTCCATCTGCACCAGCCGTTAATGAAGCAGGTCGATATTTATAATGTAACTCAAAGCTATAACCCGTATCAGGGGTAGGCGCTAATAAAAAAGTCGTATCATCAAATAGTGCGTAATATTTTGGTTGTCCAGTCGTTGAAGCATTAGGGGTGTAATCTCTAATGAATGACACATGCTTCAATAAAAGGTAGCTGTAAATGCTGCTAGAAATGACAGCCAAGCTATAAGGTGCAAGAAAATCACTAGGCATAGAAAGATAAGTGCTATCTGCCGTTGCATTACCCGTGACGTTTTTTCTAAACACCGGCATTTCAACATTTTTTAAAATTCGTTCTTCGGACTCTTTAATAAAGACCGATAAATTATCGTCAAACGTAGTCTCGCTTGTCTCACAATAATTTTGAATAGCTGTTTTAAGTGTTGCGTAAGTAAAACTCATGTAGTCACCACTGTTACTGTACCTATTTCTCCGGTCGATGCATCCATACTAAATGCAGAACCAATGCTATCACCAGTTGTTGTCATCATTAAATTAGCATCTAAAGTTCTAACCACTCCTTCTCCAGCAACCTTAGAAGCAGGTTGTTGAGGTCTTGGGTTCCTTATTGCTTCAGGATCAGCGACATGAGGAACAGGCTCAAGCTGCGGCTCTTTAGGCTCATAGCATTCAGAGCATACAAAAAACCCAGTCCATTCTTTCTTTAACTGTGTGTACTTGTACCTGAACCCACATCGATCACATATGGCAAGTGAGTATTTGCCTGTTGCATAAGCCATCAGGCTATCCTGGATCTAAGACCAGGAGATATTGTAAGAGAGGCTCTACTTTGGTCCTGGTCTGCTGCTCTAGCAAATTCTTCTTCATAAAATTGCTTAAGCACAGTTACTCGATCAGGCGCTTTCTTTAACGCAATGTAATAAGAAAGCCCAGCAGCAAGACATGGATAAAACCTGAAAGGCATATCTACTGTATTAATTCCAGCATCTCCATCTTCAATTCGCACCAATCGATTAATAATTAATTGATCTGTGCTATTTTCAGATGCTGGCCAAATATACAATCTAGGGGTTACCTGCTTGTCCAGAAACCATTGTGTTGGCCTGGCCTCAGTATCCTTACTGGGAATATTCCAATATTCAGAACGCCCCACCTGATTCATTTGAATATCAGTAGTTTGATTATTTGTTGTTCTTCTTATAAGAACATCCAACACATCAATTGTTGACGTTGAAAGATCAATATATTGATCAGACTTAGACAGCGTAGTCGCAGTATTTGTAATAGTCCACTGGTTAAGACCTCTATTAGCCCAATCAGCAAACAATAAATTTAAAGAACGCCGAGCGGTAACACCGTCATATCCTGTTCGATATTCCAGTCCACACCGCTCAAACGCTTCTTCTACATACTCCGCAACGTCTGGTTCAAAGTCTCTAGACCCTGATGTCGCCATAACTTCTCCTATGAAACAAAGATAGTTACACGATCTACATTAGTTATATCCGCATAAACACCATTAGAGGCATATACCCCCTGGTCAGGGATATTTAATGTCTCATTAGTATTAGCATTAACTCCTAGAGTTAATAAGGCAGTTCCAGTGGCCGCGCTATCATTATCATAAAAGATAACCGAACCATCTGAACTGCCTCCAGCGACAATCAGTCCTCGCAATCTGCAAGGATGGTCTACTAATGCTCCATCAGCGGTAACTGTTGCAGTTTTTACATCATTACCTGTGATACGAGTAGCCATATCAATTCGCTCCTATATTAAGCATCAGCAAAAGGAGTAACTAAAGTTCCCGATCCCAGTAACTGGGCAGCAACATGATATTTAGCACTAGCTATAGCTGTTACAACAACAATGCTTCCAGCTAATCCACCCTTAGTGGATCCATTCTGGGTAATTACATCATTAGATGCGCCAGAAATAAAAGTTTTACCCGCAGCACTATCATCAATACCTGTATAAGCACCACCAACAAACTTATCAGTGCCATCAGTAACAATATCCATATCAGTAGCCGCTGTTACGACTATGAAAGTAAATTGTGCGCCAAAGTTACAGGTCTGACCTGGGTCACCTTTATCGGTGGGTTCTGTAGTCACAATGGTAGGCAGTGTAAATACACCATCAGCATCGTTACAAAGAAGCGGTCTACCTGCGTGAGCAGCTACAGTGATTGTAGTGTCAGCAGTTAAGCTAACAACACCATTGTATCCTGCGTTAATGAGACCAGCGAGTGATCGAATTGGGCCAGCAAAAGTTGTCTGAGCCATCAGTCTTCCTCCTTACGAAAGGTTTCGCCCTAGAGTCTTCGTAAGCGTCTGCTGGGACAGTCGCTAGGGCTATTATGTTCCCAGATTTAAGAGTGGGGGGCATAAAGCCCCCCCCCAAGCCTTACGCTCCTTGAGAACCGTACACGCAACGGGGATTTGACCACCCGAAGCTGTATCGCTCTCTAGCTTTATAGCGCACATTACCCGTATCGAAATCACCTTCCATAGAAGTTGAAATCGGGCTACGTTCAAAGTGCTTAAAGCCATCAGGGCAATCAGTCAAGACAAACCATGCATCAGTGTCTGTCAAGAAATGGTTGACTGAGTAACCTTGCGGTAACAGTCCCATATTCTTAACGGCGTTGATGTCATTGTCTGCTGTACCGACACGCCCAGGCGTTTCGATCAATCGATCAGCAACAAACTGCTGTTGAGGAGGAACAATCAATTTTGATCCCTGAAGGGCCAAAATCATGTTTCTGTCATCAACAAAAGTGCTAATACCAATCAATGCATTTTCCAATGAAGTCTCGTTTAGGTCACTCATTGTCGATGCACGATTAGCCCAGGTGCCTCCACCTGCAAGCGTATGAGCAGTGTTGATCAAAGAAAGACCATCACCACCTGTATAGCTGGAACTAAACGCATTATTCAATACGTTAGCAGCTTTAACTTGCTTGGTGTGCGCCATACTTCGGGCCAAAGCCTTGGTATAACGTGCGCCGAGTCGGTCATAAAGGTTGTCTTCGACAGCCTCTTCCGTCAACGCAAACGCCAGTGCTACGGTTTCGTGAGTGTAACGAGCCGTAAAACCTTCACTCGCAGTGTCATAATCAACACCTTGACCTTCAGTTTTGACTTCAGCGTTACCGAAACCAACGATTAGAACTTCTTCTTCAAACGCTCTGTCTGAAGATTCAGTATCAAAAATTTCCGCATGCTCGTTTTCATAACGAGAATACTCCATGCCAAATAAAGCATTGAGGCCAGGCTCTAGCTCTTTGGCTAATTGCGCTCTTGAAATCGCCATTAGTTAACCTCCTAAGCTAGACCGACTTGCTTCTGACCAAGCAGATGATTCTGAATGGTGACAAGCACGTTGGTATTGGCTGAACTCATGTCTGAATTTTCTGGGTCACCAGAAATATCAAACGCCTTCATTGGTAGGGTAGCTGTAGTAGCTCCCGTCGAAACATCTAGTTCCACATAGGACCATCCGCTGTCTGTACTTCCTGTACCAGTATTATCGACAATATCAAAATTGCCGAAGAGGTCTGCAACAGGAAAAGCAGCATCCGCTTGCACTTCAAAGACATCAAAGGGATCGTCATAAATGAAGGCAATTGCGTCTGTAGCTGCATTGCCAGGCCAGTAATTACTCCAGGTAGGCTTGCTAGTGGTTGGATCTGTATAGAAACAACCATTAAATACACCTACGATAATATCGCTAGTGGCGCTTCCACCATCTGCTCTAGCAATACGAGTCACAATACCACCAGTATTCTGAGTGACAATGTCACCTTGATATACTTTAGTAGTATTAGTTGTATCACTAGTAGTCAGTCTATAGCGAGATTGACCGGCGTTATTGTACTTGCCTTGCACGTTCCGTACATAGCGGAGTCCAAAAGGGGCATCATTATTAGCCATCTTTTAATTTCTCCGTAAACACAATCAAAATAATATCCCAAGCTACGCTTTAGGACTCCCAAATGAAACCTGCGTTTTTCTATCCCTAGAGATAGGCATTGCAGGATTCTCTTCGCGCATCAAATCATTATCAACAGCTTTCATCTGTTGGTCGGTTTGACGCTCATAGTGAGCATTCCTTTCATCCACCGTTTCTTTTGGAATCTTGCAAAGGATTAGTCCACCAACGCCTATAGTGCCAGCATGTTTGCCATCGTCAATTGTTGGCAAATCATAGCCTTCAACTTCATTTGGCTTCACAGGCTCAAATCCCTCACGGAATCGCATATGAACATTGGTCTTATCGTCTTCTCCTCTGATGTGGGTTCTCACCCATCTGTACACCATTCCAGGTGGTGGTTCAGGAGTCTCAAGTACTTGAGGTGGAGTCCATGGTTTTCTTGCAGCCGCTGTCGACCGTGAAGAAGCATTCCTTGGCGTTCTGTTCGATCCTTTTCCTGTTTCTTCGCTCATGATCTCTGTAACCTCATTTTCTGTTTAGCGTATTCTTTGAAAGGTACTCCTAGCTTCTTAGCAAGTTGCTGTTCGCTAGGACTCAATTCAATCCTACGATTATTTTGATTGCGTCCAGTTCCTGTCGTGCGCGTACCGGAAACGACCGTTTGGACGGGTTGGCCATCTCCTGCGTTAGTAAACTTATGAGGCAGTTCTTGTCTCATACGGTTATCGATTTGACTATAATAGTCATCAGACTCAGCGTCAATTCCTTTAGCAGTCAATTCTTGATGAATTGCAAAGGCAACATTTGTCATAACCTGGTCTGTTCCGAACCATTCATTGTCACCTGCCCATTGTTGGGCCTTGACAGAAGGCTCTTCATATATAGGTTCTTGCGCAGGCTGTTGTAAAGGTTGAACTTGTTCCTCTTGTCGAGCTTGCTGTTCTTCAGCCCAGTTCTGATATTGAACTTTATAGTCTTCATATTCTTGTTTGTAACGATTTAAAGCAGATCGATCCGCTTCAGCCTGGGCCAAAAGCTGTTGTGCTTCAGCCATTGTTTCAGCATCACCCGACTCATAAGCAGTCTTTAATGCTTTCTTTGCAGCTGTAGCCTGGGTTTCAACCCTGTTTTCAAACTCATCTTTATAGCCTTCCTGAAGCTTCATGTTCTCTTCAGTAGACTGTGTTTGAGAGTGAAGTAACTGGCCAGAGAGGCTTTGATTTTTTTCTTGCAGTTCTTTTGCATACTGCAATGCCTGCAACTCTCTACGCTGATACTCTTTAGCTTGCGCTACCGCTTTGTTAATTCGCTTCTGAGCGCCCCTGGCTCGCTTCTCTGTTTCAGAGACTTCTTCACCATCTGGCTCTGAAGTAGTATCTTCAAAATTTTCTTTAATTTGATCGTCTGTTATGGGAGATGCGGATTCCACATCTTCTTCAGACAGATCAATAAAGGTAGATTCTTCCTGGGCTTCTTCCTCAACCCTTCTTGATTCGGGAAGAGCCGCTTTCTCTACGTTATCGTCATCCAGCTTTTCTAAAGCTTCTGTTAGTGTTTCTTCAGCCATGTTTTCACCTATGCAGATTTAATATCATTTGGATTAAGAATGGTTCCGATTACTTCATCATCGTTAATAATCCGAACTTCATGATTTTCCTCTAGCTGAAATCGAGCTCCTGAGTACCTTCCAATCAGTACCCAATCACCTTTCTTACACCAGGGGATTCCATTGAATTTAGACGCATCCTGATAAGCCAATGGGCCTACCTTGAGTACATAACAAACAGATGTGGATAAGTTTTCTTTATCCATCGTGGATTCAAGTAACTGAATCCCTCCGTCTGTAACGCCTTTGCCTTTATAAGGAAGGACTAACAGTCTCCACCCAGAAGGCTCTGGCATTCTTTCAATTAATGATTTATCTAACACGGCTGGGTCTAAGACCCTTTCTTCTTCGTTCACATATGCGTCTGTTATAGTAATAGACGGTGTT
>Ga0080013_1003712_pt1 | contig 15709 bp, 19 predicted proteins | sample ETNvirenome_6_85_FD_69236 | JGI IMG/M metagenome (GOLD analysis project Ga0080013, IMG submission 69236) | Marine viral communities from the Pacific Ocean - ETNP_6_85 (SPADES assembly) (version 2) | ecosystem: Environmental > Aquatic > Marine > Oceanic | place: Pacific Ocean | collected 2013-06-19
TACTTTATCTGTAGTTGGCTTATTTCAACAGATGCCAGAGGTATCTACAGCAACTATAGGTGGTATAATCGCTTTAGGTATGAAAATTCTAGAGGGCGAATAATGATAATAAAAATATTACATATTATTATGAAAATAGTTTATGTACTATTAGGCGGAAGCGTAAATAAAAACAGGAAGAAAAAATGAATGATTTTTTGACTAAAGTTAAATTAAGTATACAATTAGGTTTACTTATTATACTTGTAGTGACTATAATAGTTATAGGAAAATTAATGTAGAAGGAGAAACTAAATGAAAAGTAAAGTATTTAGAACAGTATTAAAAAGTTTACCAGTTGTAGGTTCATTAGCGTTAGGCATAGGATTTACATTAGCAGTTGTAAATAGAGATAAGCTAGAAGATAAGGTTGCCGATAAATTATTAGCTAGACAAATCTATAAAGAAGATATTCCGTTACAATAGATGGAAAAGTATGTAGGAATAGACTGTTCATCCAAAGCAGTACATATTGTTGTATTAGATGGTAAGGAACAGCTTATAGATAAATTTAAATGGAGCTCTAACTTAAAAACAGCTGACGCTAGATTTTTAGATATAGTAGACCAGATACACGATAACTTACCTAACTTCAAAGATGTAGAGTTAGTATGTGTAGAGGACTCTCTTTATATACAGAACCCATTGACAACAAGGACTATTACAGCTATAGTATATTCGATAGTATATTTTTTACATCATTATGATATTAGATGCTTAACTGCTAAACCTCAGCAATGGAAAAAAGTTTTAGGTAATACAGAGGTTTTTAAAAAGGGTCAAGCTAAAGGCACAATAATGAATTATGTTAAAGAAAAATGGATGAAAGATGACTTTACAGAACAAGACTATGCAGATGCAGCTTGTATTGCATTACATGGATTAAAGCAAGATAAGGAGAATAAAGACAATGGCAGCACCTAAAGGATATAGGAAAGCAGGAATCGGAAAAGGAAAACATACAGTTCATTTTTACGATAAGCCTAAAACTAAGGATAACAAAGTAGAAGATAAACTACCTAAAGGCATGACAGCAGAAGAGTTTAAAGCTAAGTATGCTAAAGTTGTCTGGTGTGATTATTACAGATGTATGCATAATGTACAACCAGAGGGGGCTAAAAGAAAGATAGCTACATTGTTAGAGAACCCTCAGTATAAACCTCTTGGACCTAAAGATGCAATGATACAAGGTATATGTAACAAAGCTGAGATTGGTATAAAATATAAAGAAATAGTGACATCAGGTGGTATAAAACATAAAGTACCAGAATGTTTTAACGTAGCTGGTAATAAAAATAAACATAATGTAGACTTTAGTAAATTACTACAACCAGATGGTAGTCCATTCGGAGGTAGCATTGAATCAGGAAACGCAGATACAAACTGGTCTAATGCTGCGTATATGTAATGCCCAAAAAATTTCCTAAAGCTGTAAAAGAACGAGCCTTTAAATTATATCTAACAGATGATTATTCTGCTAGAGAGATAGCTGAACAAATTTCTGCTGAACATCGTGTAGTTGTTAATGAGCAAACTATATATGCATGGGTACGACAAGATGATTGGAAGACCAAAAAAGCAGAGACACAAGTTCAGGCAGTTGAAAAAATGAAGGACAATGAATCAACTAAACTTGCAAAAATGCAGGATGAACATCAGGCTCTTTATAAAAGTATTAGAGATAAAGCTGGATCAGAGTTACAAATATTAGATTTTGAAAGAGCTTTTGATGCAGTTAAGGCTTTAGATATTGGTATACAGGGAGAAAGACAAGTAGCAGAAGGATTAATTAATATTCAGTTTATACAGGATGTAGTTAATATTCTTGTAGATGAAATTGAAGATCCTGATTTAATTAAACGTATTGCAGCAAAATTGAAAGTATTGATGGCATCAAAAGATAATGAGTGATGATTTAACAACATATAATAAAGCCTTTGAATTACTTGCAGAAAAACTCGAAAAGAGTAATAAGTATAAAATAGGTAGCTTTTGGGAGTTTACTAGGGATATATGGTCTCAGGGATTTGAACATCCTGAATACTTTCAAGCATGGCATGTAGGTCAATTAACCGAAGAAGTAGAAAGGTGTGTTGAGGACGGGCTTAATTATTTAGCTATATTACCTAGAGCCCACTTTAAATCTACAATACTAGGACACGCTTTTAGTATATGGAGAACTTTAAAAGTACAGGGAAATGCTAATATTTTATACCTGTCTTATAGTGATACTATGGCAAAGTATCATATATCTGAAATCAATAAAGAGGTTAATAGAAACCCCCTTTTAAAAGACATGATGACTAATAGAGCTCCTAAAGCTGACTTTACATTTAGATATGATACAGGTAACGGGGGAAGTGCAGAGATATTACATGGAGGACTATTTTCGTTCAAAAGAGGTATGCACGTTAATGGAGCATTAATTGCTGATGACATATTGAAAGACCCTGAAAGCCCTCTTGCTATAGGACAGATGGCTAAGATTGAAGATCACTTTTTAACAGAATCTTTATTTATACCTAATAAGGGAGTACCAGTAGTAGTAGTTGGTACACCTATGATGCCCGGAGATTTACTTACTATATTAGAAAAGGATGAAAGATTCGTATCTAGAAAAATGCCTGCTCTTGATCCAGAACCGGATAGAAGAGTATTGATGCCTGAACTATATAGTGAAGAGTGGTTATTAGAACAACAAAAAGCTAAACCTAAGTCATTTGCTTCGGAGTTCTTACTACAACCCCACTTTAATACCGAAGCTTATTTTGATACAGAAGATATTGAAAAGTGTGAAGATGCTAATTTAAGATCTTTACCCACTACTCTTAAACATAATTTTGGAGATGATGAAGATATCTTTGCAGGCTTTGACGTGGGAAAGAAAAGACACCCGTCTCACTTAGTTGTATTTAAAAGAAAAGGTGAACGTATAGAACAAATTCATCAATCATGGTTAGATGGTTGGGACTATTCAGATCAGATAGTATATTTAAATGAGGCAGCTAAGAACTTCGGACTTACAAAAGGTTATATAGATAATACAAGAGGTGAGTTAGAAGATAGAGGATTAGACAGGACTTGGTATCCTTTAGCGTTTAGTTTAAAATCTAAAAATAATATGGCTCATATCTTTGAAGAGTATATTCATTCAGGAAATTTATTTTTAATTCAAGACCATAGACAAAGACAACAGATACTATCTGTTAATAACGAATTGAAGGCTCCAGAAACTCCTATGGGGCATGGAGATGCGTTCTTTTCTATTGCTATGGCATTGCAGGCTGCGTATGAAACAGGTATTTATAATATGCAAACAGTAGGAGATTTACAGGATTTTGTATCTGATGTAGATCCCTCATTAAAATACCAAGATTTAGACCAAAATAAGCCAGAAAAGTTAATCGATTTCGATAAAAAAGTGTATAATGATAGTAACGGACCGATAGAAGCACCCAACCCTTCATGTACAGAGGATGTCTGTAGTCCATCATTATGGGTGCCTGCTAGAGGTTTATGTTTATACTGTAATTATAGAAGGAAATCATAGGAGGATTATTTTGGTAACACTATCACAACAAGCCGAAACTGTAGCATCGACACGATACTATTTGAAGGACGAGTCAGGGCAACCGGAGGAGACTGTTAAAGATCTATTTAAAAGAGTTGCAAAAGCAATAGCACAAACAGAAAAACAATATGGAAAATCTGATGCAGATATACAATTAACTGAAAAAGATTTCTATGGTATGTTATCTAATCTAGACTTCGTTCCTAATTCCCCAACATTAATGAATGCTGGTACTGAACAAGGAACTCTATCAGCTTGTTTCGTATTGCCTTTAGAAGACAGTATGGAAGATATAATGAAAGCTGCCCATGATATTGCAATGGTACAGAAGTTTGGAGGAGGTACAGGATTCGCTCTTTCTAAATTACGACCAAGAGGAGACAAAATAAAAACTACTCACGGAATAGCTTGTGGTCCAATTCAAGTATTACAAACATTATCTAGAGTATCTTCTATGATTACTCAAGGTGGTAAAAGAGATGGGGCAAACATGGCAGTAATGGCTATTAACCATCCTGACATACTTGAGTTTATTGAATGTAAAAAAGTTGAAGGGGACATACACAACTTCAATATCTCTGTTGGAGTAGATTCTAATTTTATGAAAGCAGTAGAATCTGGTAGTGAATACCCATTAATCAATCCGAACAACAATGAAGTAACTGGTTATCTAGATGCTAGGGAAGTATTCTCTAAGATTGTTTATGGAGCTTGGAGAAATGGGGAGCCGGGAATGATATTCTTAGATAATGTAAATAAGGATAATCATGTAATAAGTGAATATGGGGAGATGATTGCTACCAATCCGTGTGGAGAACAGCCTCTACTTCCTAATGAATCATGTAACTTAGGATCTATTAATTTAGCTAACTTTGTAAATACAGATCAAATAAGACCTTATATACTATGGGATGAACTTAGAAGTACAATTAAAACATCTACAAGATTTTTAGATAATGTAATTGATGCTAACTATTATGCAACTCCTGACATAGAAAAAATGACTAAAGCTACAAGAAAGATTGGTCTAGGTGTTATGGGATTTGCAGATATGCTTACACAACTTAGAGTTGCTTATAATTCTGAAGAAGGTAGGAAAATAGGATCCGATGTAATGAGATTTATGCAAACTCATGCAGACGAAACCTCTAAGGAATTAGCAGTAGAACGGGGAGAATTCCCTGCATGGGATAATAGTGACTATGGGGAAGACGAAAGATATAGAAATACTTGTCGTTTAACTGTAGCCCCTACTGGTACTATATCTATGTTAGCAGATACTTCTAGTGGTATTGAACCTCTTTTTTCATTGGCGTACAGAAAAATGAATATATTAGAGGGGCAGACTTTGTATTATGTAAACAAATACTTTGAACAAGATGCTAAGGAAATGGGTTTCTATTCAGAGGAACTTATGGAATATTTATCTGACGGAGGTTCTCTTAAGGATAGATCTGAAGTACCTGATGAAATTAAAGATATTTACATTACAGCACCTGAAATTTCACCTGAATCACATGTTGGAATGCAAGCTGCTTTTCAGGAATATTGTGACTCAGGAATTTCAAAGACGATAAATTTCGCAAATGATGCTACAATAGAAGATGTACATACAGCTTACATAAATGCTTGGAAGACTGGATGTAAGGGAATTACAGTATATAGAGCTGGAAGTAGGGAAAAGGAAGTGTTAGTGACAGCACATAATAATGATACAATAAAAGAAGAACAGTCAGACTTTTTTGATGAGATTGATGCTCCTATTAGTGAGGAATATTACTTTGCTGAATGTTGTGATCAACCTCAAATAGTAATGGAGTCTGGTTGTAAGTCTTGTAAATCATGTGGATGGAGTGCATGTCACATAGCATAATTCACAATTTTATAAAAAAATAGTATAATAATAGTAGGAGAAAAGAGAATGCCTATAGGAAATATGTTAAGAGATAGACAAGAGCAGTATGTCGCCCAAAAAGACAATGCTGGAACTTGGAGAATACTCGATACTTGGCACGAAGATTTAACTAAATTAGGTCCTGAAGATGAGATAGATGACTCAAGTGATGCAGTTACTATCATATCAGAAGGGGGATTTCTAGCTTTAGTTAGAGAAGCTACTAGATTAGGAGTGTTACAAAATGCTGCTATGATAGAAAATGAAGCTTTAGCTGACCAAGTAGTAGACTTAAAAGAAGAAAACGATAGACTAAAAATACAAATTGAAACTACCCCTGCAGTCGAAGTTACACACGAAGAAAAAGCAGGGTTGAAACAACATGCAATAGACACAATAGCAAAGATAGTAGCTATAGATAGTGTCGAGATAACTAAGGAATAAGTATGAAATTAGGAGATTATCTTCCAGAAGTTCCTGAGATGGCGAAACAAATGGGTCAATTAGGCTCACAAATGGAGATATTCAACGACTTAATGTTGAGTAAATCAGCAGGAGATACAGGTAGCGGACCTACATTTGGTGTAGACTATATAGTTAACTCATATATTAGAAATCAATTAGCGTATCGTAAGCAACTTGTACAAGATTTACAGACTATAGCTTATACTTGTGAGGAACTACGAGCTCCTATAATGCATATTACAGGGGAAGTATTCAGACGAGGAATTAAAATTGAACCTAAAGTTGTTGACCCTGATAAATCCCAGATTGAAAGATTAAACAAGTTCTTAGATGACTGTAATATATTCGACCAAGGGTTAGAAGAAGTGCTAAGACAATTCCATTGGGACTTAAATACTGTAGATGATGCATTTCTATATTTTGCAAAAGAATATTATGATGATGGAGAGGGGAAATTAAACTCTAGAGTTACTGAGATTAGAAGAATAAACCCTGCTCTTATAGAATATGACTTAGATGAAACAGGATTACCTAAAAACTCACATTTCTTCTGCCCTCTACATAGACAACATATATCAGAATCTCCAGAAGAATGTAATGAAGAAGGATGTGAACAAGAGAAACAAGCTGCAATGTACCGATACTTATATAGGACTGAGGTTCATTACTTCCTAGATACAGAAGTTGTACACTTATCAAAGTTTAACCCAACTGAAACTTATGGGTGGTCTCCTGTACTAACAATATTTGAAAAAGCTCTAACCTTAATTGGTATGGATAGAAACTTATATAGGTATTTCTTTGAGAGAAAAATGCCTGCGTCTATGGTTATGGTAACTACAGACGACCCTGAAAGTTTAAAAAGGGAGAGAGAAGCTATTGCTGCAAAAGTTAGACAAGACCCTAACTATATACCAATGATTGCTGTATCTTCTAGGACAAATAGAGGTAGAGTTGACATGGTACGAATGTTCCATACATTACAAGAGATGGATTATTTACCAGTAAGAGCTGAGATTAGAGAAAGAGTATCTGCTATATGGGGAGTATCTCCAGTATTTCAAGGTGCTCCTGATTCTTTCGGTGGATTATCACAACAAACTACACAATTAACTGTAATGAGTCGAGTGGTAGAAAGAGACCAACGACAGATTATGGAAAAGATTTTCCCTGCTATCTTAGATAACTTTGGAGTAACTGACTATGAAATGGTGTTACCTAATCCAGAAGAGAAAGCAGAAGCTACTAGAATTGCTCATGCTCAACAAAAAGCAGGTATAGCTAGTCAACTACTTCAGATGGGCTTTGATGTTGAATTAAAAGATGATAAGGTAGACTTAATGGAAGTAGACTTCGTAATCAGTGGAGAACCTGTACCATCTGCTCAAATACAAGGAGAGATGTCAGCTATACAATTAGACCAACAGCAACAACAAGCTGCTCAACAAGAAGCTCAAATGACTGCTCAGATGGAGCAACAGGAACAAGGTGGGGGAGAAGAAGGTGGAGAAGAAGGTGGAGAAGAAGGTGGTGAACAAGAAGGTGAGCAAGGTGGGCAAGAAATTGAACAGAGTTTAGAGAAAGATTTAGTAACATCAGACCAGAGAGGTCAACCTTTGCAACAACCTTTTGCTAATTTAAACACTGCTATACCCAAAGGTAAAGGTAAATTCCAAGGTAGAACTGCTGGTAGAACTCCAGACCATAATGATAAAACCCCTCTAGAAGAACGTGATATAGAAGAATATGCTGAAGCTAGAGCACAAAAAGCTGAAGATAGAATGTATGGTTTAACTAAAACTTCTACATGGACTGATAGTTTATCTACTCAAGGATTTAGCTACCCTATTATTAAACAAGTATCATCAGATGGGTCTAAACTGTGGTTTATAGAAAATGGTGTAGACTATGTTGGAACATTAACATCTGACGGTGTTAGTGATATTTCTAAAGCTGCCTTCTCAGGTATAGAGGGTAAAAAATATTTTGGAGACCAGTTTAAAAATGAAAAAGGTGATGGGTCTTCTAAAAAGAATATCCCAGTCAACGTAGAGGAGGAAGACGATGACTAATAAGTTTTCATCTAAAGATGCTAAGTATGGAGCTAAACCTAAGTCAGCTCTGCCAAAAAAACCGGGTGAACCAGACCAATATGATAATCATAACTATAAAGACAGGGAAGTAAGACCTGATGGTTCTACAGTTTACTATTATGAAAATGGGGTAAAAGCTATACACCATCCTAAAAAGAGTGCTAATCCTGAATATCATAGGTCTGCAGCTAAACATCACTTAGAAGAAACTAGTAATGCTATTGATTCTTCAAAGTATAAAGAGGCTTTAGCTCATCTAAAAGCATTATCAGGGCATAGTCAAGCCTTAGATAAGTTTAAGGATGAAGGTTCAGTACAGAAACTTGCAAAAGAATTTGCAGGAACTGTCGCAGTGGCTAGTGACCCAGCTGTTTTTACTAGAACGTATGGGGGTAATAATAAAAAAGGACAGAGTGGTGTAGCTAAATTAGATAAATATCTTAAAAAAAATGTAGATACTGCACTAACTACATTAATTACTGAAGTTAGAAAAGAATTAAAAGAAGAAGATATTCAGGTTGAAAAAGAAAATTATATAGTTCCTGAATTAGAAAAGACGATACAGATATTAAAAGATGATTCTGTTGACTTTTTTGAAAATACTGACTATGATGAAGATGACTCTGATGAATAGGTTAGATAAATTTTTAGAATTTATGGAAACTGACTTGACTCGAAAGAAGAAAGATGTTAAAGTCACATTAAACAATATGCCTTTTTTAAATAATTATAAAAAATCTAAAGAAGGTAGAATAGAAAATCCGCCGGATAGAAAAACTATAGCGTATGGTTCTAGGAGAAGCCCTAGACCAGACCCTAATGGATATAGGAACCCACCTAATAGGAGGCAACCAGACCCGGAAGATTAATTAAATACTTAAGGAGAGAAATGGTAATACCAGAAAAAGCGAAGCCAGAGATAGTAAAGAGAAAGTTAGCAGGAGCCACATGGAGTAATATAGCTAGATGGGTTAATGATACATATGGCTTAAATATTCATAGAACTACATTCCAAAAATGGTTTGACAGAGATGTTGACTTAGGAGAGGTAGATGAAATAGTAGAGAATTCAATTGATGAGATAGAGACTCCAGACTTTTCCCCTGATACTCACGCCAAATTAACTAAGAAGATTGAAACATATAAGGGAGAGGCACGTTATTGGAAGAAGGTAGCTGAATCAGCTATTAAACAAGATGCTAAGAGAGACCTTTTAGTTGATGCTATTAAAAAATTCACTCCTTCGTATAAATCTGTTAAGAGTTATAAGACTAGGAAACCCTCTGGAAAGATAAAGGGAGACAGTGCTCAATCAGTTATTGCTCCACTTACTGATACTCACGTTGGAGATAACGTAGAATCAGACCAGATGTTAGGCTTAAACGCATATAACATTGATATATTTAATAGAAGATTATATGGTTGGGCTAATCAAGTTTTAAATCTTGTAGAGCTTAGACGTAACTCTGCTGAAGTAAATGAATTAGTTGTCCCTATGCTAGGGGATATGATTAGCGGAGACATCCATGAAGAGTTAGCAAGAACTAATAATGACCATTGTATGGGACAAATGATTAGAGGAGCTAACTTAATCTCACAAGCGTTGATGTTCCTTGCCCCACACTTCGATAAGATTAAGGTTCCTTGTGTGGTAGGTAATCATGGTCGAATGACTAGAAAACCTCCTATGAAAGACAAGTATATGGATTGGGATTATATGTTATACCAATGGATTGCAGTCTTTTTAAGAGACCAAAAGAACATAGAATTCCATATACCTAAATCATTTATGACTACTATTAATGTATGTAATAGAGATATATTACTGGCACATGGAGACTTTATAAGTGGTGGTGGAAGTGGGACTGCTATTAATAGAGGAATTAGTAACATGCGAAATGTTATGTCATTCCAGAAAGGTTTAAAGGATGAGGTTATTCAGTTACAAGATAATGTTCTTGAAGGAGTTCCTGATAGATTTGAGTCTGCATTAATAGGACACTTCCATAGAATTGATGAGATAGATATAGGAACTGGAGCAGTACATATCTGTGGTTGCATGAAAGGTGGAGATGAATTCGCTATGCAACGTGTTCAAGCTATCAATAAACCAAGACAATTAATGCTTTACTACCATCCAAAATATGGGGAGATTGGTAAAGAGATTATATATCTAAATAGATATGACAGTTCTACAGAATGCTTTGATGATATAATGCCTGATATCTGGGTAGGAAATTTCTTAGATAGCTAGATTTTAAGTATAATAAATACAAAGGAGATTTATTATGCCATCAGAAACAGCTACTAAAGCATTCATAGCTTTTATAAACGAACTTATAGAAAAGTTTGCTACTCAAGTATATGAAGAATCACAAGCAGCAGTACCTATAAAAACTGGAGCTTTAAAAGAATCTGGTTCTATCACTAAGACTGCTAATGGAATGCAGATTGAATATACAGCTCCATATGCTTCTTTAATTGATGGTCATGGGGATGACTCTACTATGATTTACAGAGATGGTAAGTCATATAGATTCCCTAAAGCTCCTGCAAGTGCGAGTGGTTTTGTATCTGATACAGTTGATACATTAGCCGAAACTATGCTACCCCAATTAATTATGGAATCTAATGGTGGGGCAGCGTCACAAACTTATAATTTTTATATTGAATAGTAGAAAAGGATAATTAAAATGGTAGACATAGATAATGTAACTGGAGACCAAGAATGGTTGATAGCTAGACATTCACGAATGGTAGGAAAGATTTTAGACTTAGTAGAGACTGCAATGCCTGAAGGCAAACAATGCGAAAAGCTCAAGAAATTACTTCAAGTACCTCTATACGATTTTAGGAATGACATGTTACGTTTACAAAGCGGTGATGTAGATACTAATATCGTTGAGTAACCCTATATTTTTTTATATTTCCATATAAATTAGTATAATATAAGTGTACATAGATTATAAATATTTATTAAAAAGGTCGGGGGTGGCTTAGACCAACCTTTTTGAGGTCGAAGTATAATTTACAAAAAAACTAAAACTACTTTACAAGGAGGACATTATAATGTCTGACGAAATTCTAAACAGAATTGAAAAGCACATGGAAGGTACACAGCTAGGATTAGCTGCACTATCAGAAGTGTTGCAAAAAATGGATGCAAGAATCGAAAATGAAGCAGAAGTTTCATACGAAATTGCAAAAGAAGAAGAAGAACAGTTAGAAAAGGAATATTTGGTAAGAGATATTGCTAAGGCAGTATTAATTGAACTTGCTGATAACCCTTTAGGTATGGATGTAGATGGTGAAAAAGTAGAGACCGTTGGTGGTGGAGACCCTACCAAAGGTGCGACTGCTACCCCTAACTATGTAGGTAACTCTGACGACTCGTCTGAAACTGTTACACCTCGAACTAAGATAGAAGAGCAACAGGCTACTATCCAAGCAGAGGAACATGACGATGAAGATGACGATGAAGATGAAGAGAAAGCCTACTTAAAAGAAAAAGCTGGGGATGAAGAAGACGATGACGAGGGTTCTGAAGAGTACCCTAAGAAAGAAAAAGCTGATGACGATGATGAAGATGACGAAGATGAAGAAGTAGAGAACCTACATAAACAATTAGTAGCTCTACAGAAACAAATCGAATCTTTAGATATCTCTAAAGCTGTAAGAGAAGAATCCGAAAATAGATTGCGAAAAATGGGATTCAAGGAAGAGAATGGACTACAGAAACCGCAATTGATGACTAACCCAACATTTGGAGCAGACGAAACTCCAATTAAAAAGGCTCAAACCGTCAATGACGTAGTAGACCAACTTACAACTTTGTCTTACAAAGAACTGCGAAAAATGCAGGAATTAAAGAGACAGGGTGTAACAGAGAATTTGCCTGATGAAATAGCAAATCTCTAAACTTAACTTTAAACTAGTAAAAAACGAGGAGATAAATAATTATGCCTTCACTTAGTGAATACATTGCTCAGTCGAATAGAGGATTAAATTCTTCTGTATTCGGTCCTGAGTATTTATCAAAAGCGTTTAATGCTGCGAACACAGGAACTGCTGATGCAATCTTTACGACTACATCTGCAGATAACGTGTTTACTTCTACTTTCGGTAGAAAAGTATGGCAGTCATTGAACAACCAAACTCGTTTCTTCAACGCAATCCCAAGAACCGTTTTCGGTAACACCGTTGGTTGGAGGGTGAGAACCGATAGAGGTAGCCAAAGGTCTCGACCTATTACAGAGACTGGTAGTCTACCAGATATCGATGTTTCAAACCTAGAAACAATCTCTAGCTTGCCTAAGATTGTATCAACCTCATTCGGTGCTTCTGTGAAAGCAATGTACACTGCCCAATTAGAAGGTGGTGTAGGGGATGTTTTGGCGTTGGAAAACGAGAACGCACAGCTTGACCACATCAAGGAACTAAACCAAGAGCTATTGCTACCAAACACTGTAGCAAACATCGCTGTTGGTGGAAGTGCAACTGATGGTAACGTAACAGCTGGTACTGACTTAAGAGTCGGTGACACTGTACAATTAGTAGATGCTGGAGCTGCTACAGCTAATAACGTAGCTATCTCAGCAATTTCTGGAACAGACGTAACATTTGGCACATTGTCAGGTACGCCTGCTGCAGGAACTTCTACTGTTGCAGATAACTTCTCAGTTACTGCAAGAGCTGGACTAACTTCTATTGATGACATTGTTCAAATAGTTAACAGTGCATCACAAGGAAATGCTGGAGTACAAAGCATGGGTTCTGCCTATGACTTAACTGTATCTACTAGCGGTTCAGAACAAAGAACTTCAGGAAGCTGGAACGCTGCTGCTGCTGTAAAAGGTAACAGTGGAGTTGGAAGAGACCTATCTCTAAACCTACTTGATGACTGTATTCAGTCAATCAGGACTAATGGTGGAGAACCTAAGTTAATTCTTATGGGTCACGACCAGTACTTTAAACTAGAGAGACTACTTAACTCTCAGCAAAGATACATGGGACAGGAAGAGTACCAAGTTGGTGTAGGTTCTGAAAAGACCTTCCCCGGAACTCGAACTGGTCTAGTACTTGCTACTTACCAAGGTATTCCAATACTACCAGATGCAGACACTACTAAATCAGAGGCTGCTTCAGGTGGTTCAAAACTAGGTTCTAACATCTACGTTTTGGATACTGATTACTTAGAAATCGCTGTGGCTCAACCTACTCAGTATATTGAGAACAGAGATTACTTCGCAGCTGACGCACTTGTTGTTAGAGGTTTGCTATACACTATGGCAGAGTTCAGAGCATACAGGTTTGACGTTCACGCTAAGATACAAGACTTAAGTACATAGTCACTAAAGTCTTAGTAGAGTAAGAATAAATAGACTATATGTAAAGCAGGGGGTAGTTATAAAAATATAATTACCCCCGCTTTTGAATGAATGTAATGTAATGTAAGGATGAATAATGCAGGTTGTATATGCAGATGGTATGTTGCAAAGTTTGGATGTCCAAACAAAGAGAATGGTCGGAGAAGTAATGACCTTAATAGAAGGTTCATTACCCGATACTTCAGCAACTACGGCTTTAAAGAAATCTATAAAGCAAGCTATGTGGAGAGCTACTAGAAATGTTCAAGATGACGTGATAGGTATGGCTTTTAATAAAGGAGAAATAAACGATGAAACATACGTTTAAACAATCAACCGCAACGCCGGATACTAGAATTATTGCTAGGTCTGCGTTAGGTTATGACTGGAACTATCTTGCTGATGCTGAAACTTTATTGTTCGGTAGTACAGATGAGACTGCTTTCAGAATGCAGAATATATCTCCCGGTACTGGTATTTCTACTGCTAGTGGTGGTGTCTATAAAGGCAATGTAACAGTTGCTGGAGATATAGTTAAGACTGAAATTCTTATAGATTTAACTGGATTAACTTCTGCAGCAGCAGCTGATATTATCGGTGTAAATGATGCTGCAAACTGTCATATAGGACAGATAACAGCAGCCTTAAATGGAACAATAGTTGCAGGGCATATAGAATGTTTTGAGACACCTACAACAGGTGAACCTGACATTGACATATATTCTGCTACAGAAGCTACTGGTACAGAGAATGCTGCAATTGGTGACTTAACTGAGACAGCTTTACTAAATACTGGAGCTGACTGGACATTGACTAAACAGAAGATGGCTCTTACAGCATTACCTGCTGCTGATTCATACTTATATTTAGTTGCGTCTGGTGGTGGAGATGCTGGTGTTTATGATGCTGGTATTTTCTTACTTACACTTTACGGTTACTCATCATAATAAATAAGTAAATAAATAATGGAGTAACCACTCAATAATATGGGTGGTTACCCATACGCATAGAAATTTAGGAGAATATATAAATGGCGATAGCAAATGATTATACTGACTCAGCATCGTGGGAAACTTGGCAATCAGATCCAAGTACTAGAACTGCTGTACAACCTTGGGATAGATACGTAGCGTTTAGTGGTACAGTAGGAACTTCTGCAGTGGATGCTTTAAATCTTTATGCAGGTCCATATTATAACTTAGACCAAGGAGGAGCAGCAGGAACTACTGCTAATTGGGAACTAGCTACTACAGGTAGTCCCGGCATAAATAGAATTTTAAACCCATCAATAGAGAATGCAACTATATCAGAATTTACAGCAGACGGTTCAGCAATTTCTAGAACCACTGCGAATCCACATTTAGGTTCAGCAGAACTTACAGCAAACCCAGCAAACTCGGCAGCTAAAGAAGGATTTTATGTAACAACAGATACTTTAGCTGGAGGAACTAGTAGAACTTCAGACGCTTATATAGTAGCTTCAGGAATGGTAAGAGGAGCATCCGCATCAGGAGATGCAGTAATGCAGATTACAGACTCTGATGGAACTGTACTTGCCACAGGAACTGCAGTAGATTTAACTACAGATTATCAACGAGTAAGTGTGACATATAAATTAACAACCACTCCTACTGCATACAGGATCAAGTTCTGTTCAAATACCCAACACAATATTAATATGTATTGGGATTGCTTGATGTGGGATAAAAGACAAAACACTGCTCTTATAGATTACGTAGATGGAAGTTTAGCTGGAGGTAATGGTTACCAATGGCAAGGGACTGCTAACCTATCTATATCAAAACATCTTATGCCAATGGGTGCGATAAGAGGAATAAGTATTAGAAACACTCATGCCTCTCAGGTATTATATGTATCCTTTGATTGTACTGCAGAAGCAAGTACAGCAGCAATTAAGCTGACTGGTAATGATACTACAGAACATAATCATTTTATTAGTACACATCCTTTAGACTTTAGAAAAAATGTATCCGTTTATGGTAGTGGTTCAAGCACTGGCTATGAAGGAGTAATATGGGGAGTTGCGGCTCCCGTAGGATAGGAGGTTAATGTGACCACATTAGAGGTTGCAAATAGAGAATATAAGTCATGGCTCTCTTCTGGAGATGAGACTATTATTTCTCTTGAAAAAGCTCAGTCTGGTAGAACCACGCTTGACGATATTGCTGATGCCTTAGATGAATATAAAAGACTATTCATAGCAGGATTAGCATCTCCCGGAGAAGTTATTACTTTATCTAGAGCGTATCCTGATAACGTA
>Ga0080013_1003713_pt1 | contig 15709 bp, 17 predicted proteins | sample ETNvirenome_6_85_FD_69236 | JGI IMG/M metagenome (GOLD analysis project Ga0080013, IMG submission 69236) | Marine viral communities from the Pacific Ocean - ETNP_6_85 (SPADES assembly) (version 2) | ecosystem: Environmental > Aquatic > Marine > Oceanic | place: Pacific Ocean | collected 2013-06-19
ATACCAGTCTTACCCGTTTTACCAGTCATACCCGTATTACCACCCCATCCCCTCCCTGTCCCACCAGTCATACCAGTCATACCAGTCTTACCAGTCTTACCCGTTTTACCCGTCTTACCAGTATTACCAGGAACACCAGTACCAGTCTTACCAGTCATACCAGTCTTACCAGTCATACCAGTCATACCAGTCTTACCAGTCTTACCAGTCTTACCAGTCATACCAGTCTTACCCGTTTTACCCGTATTACCAGTCATACCAGTATTACCCGTATTACCATCATTACCAGGAACACCAGTACCAGTCTTACCAGTCATACCAGTCTTACCCGTCTGACCCGTTTTACCAGTATTACCCGTCTGACCCGTCATACCAGTGGAACCTGTACAACAGGGACCAGTCATACCAGTAGGACCAGTAGGACCAGTAGGCCCAGTAGGACCAGTAGGACCAGTAGGACCAGTAGGACCAGTCATACCAGTCTTACCAGTCTTACCCGTTTTACCAGTCATACCCGTATTACCACCCCATCCCCTCCCTGTCCCACCAGTCATACCAGTCATACCAGTCTTACCAGTCTTACCCGTTTTACCCGTATTACCAGTCATACCCGTATTACCCGTATTACCATCATTACCAGGAACACCAGTACCAGTCTTACCAGTCATACCAGTCTTACCAGTCATACCAGTCTTACCAGTATTACCCGTCTGACCCGTCATACCAGTGGAACCTGTACAACAGGGACCAGTCATACCAGTAGGACCAGTAGGACCAGTAGGCCCAGTAGGCCCAGTAGGACCAGTAGGACCAGTAGGACCAGTCATACCAGTCTTACCCGTATTGCCAGTATTACCAGCACCAGTCATACCAGTCTTACCCGTATTACCCGTATTACCCGTATTACCCGTATTACCCGTATTACCATCATTACCAGGAACACCAACACCAGTCCCACCAGTCTTACCAGTCATACCAGTCATACCCGTATTACCCGTATTACCAGCACCAGTCATACCAGTGGAACCTGTACAACAGGGACCAGTATTGCCAGTATTGCCAGTATTACCCGTATTACCAGTATTACCCGTATTACCAGCACCAGTCATACCAGTGGAACCTGTACAACAGGGACCAGTATTACCCGTATTACCAGTATTACCCGTATTACCAGCACCAGTCATACCAGTATTGCCAGTATTGCCAGTAGGACCAGGAGGACCAGTACTGCCAGTATTGCCAGTATTGCCAGTATTGCCAGTATTGCCAGCGGGACCAGTACTGCCAGTATTGCCAGTATTGCCAGTAGGACCAGGAGGACCAGTATCACCACGGGGACCAGGACCACCACCCCCTGTTGTGCCCGTTAGTCCACAAACGGGCGCACATAAGCATTCCCCTTCAGGAAGTTCTACAATAGTGCAAATTCCCGCTATAGAGGATAGAACTAGAGGGGGATAGCCTCCTGTACATGCAGTCGCCACAGATTACGCCTCCGTTTCATCAGTTTCAGCAGTGTCTACAGAATCCTCTTCTTCTTCAGCACTCATTCCTTTAAGAAGCTCTTCCATATCTTTTAAACCATCTAAAAACTCATCTTTAGTGAGGGGAGCGGGACTTTCTTCGGAAGAACCTTCTGGAGCCTCTTCTGGAGGAGCTTCTGGAGGAGCTTCTGGAGGAGCTTCTGCGGCCTCTTCGGCCCCCTCTTTCATTTCTTTAGCTTTAGGGGTCTTCTTTTCTGCTGCTCTAACAGAATCGTCCTCTAAATCACAATCACTAGCGGGATGTTTCTCATCTTTTTCCGCACCAGCCTTACCTTGAGCTTGTTCGGGGCTTAAATTATCATCTTCTGCGTTAGGCTTAAAGGGATCCTCTTCATCCTTTTTCTTCTTTTTCTTCTTTTTCTTCTTATCTAAAAGAAGTTTTTCTTTTACCTTTTCTAAAAGTTCAGTAGCACTAACTTCTTCATCAAGAATGGTTTCAAAAGAAATTTCCTCAACTAAACTAAAGTCCTGGCAGAAATTATCATATTCACACGCTTCAAAGCATTCTTGAAGAACATCATTTACATCAATCACTTCCACCCCGTTTTTAGTTTTAAGTACTTTACTTAATTCAGAAAGGGTTTCTTTAACAACACTCCCCTTTGGAGCTAGTCTAGTGAGAGCTTCAAAAATAACCACTTGGGTATTAGCTAGACTGTTAAAAGTAGCACTATCCTTTAAATTTTGGACATTAATGCCATATTTTTCATTAAGGATACTAATAATGACCTGTTTAAGAGGTTTTTTCATTTCAAACAGTCTGGAAACATAACTCTTTAATTCCTTAGTAGAGATTGCACTATCATCTGTAAGACTAAAAGCGTTACTAATGCTTTCTAAAAGTTGTTTTTTGGTTGTAAGAGCTAAGAAGGGAACTTCAATTACAGCCTCTACCAAATTTTCAAGAACCATTTCATCTGAATCCTCAAAAATTAAACCAGCAAGCTGTCTAATCCTGGGGTTGGTGGCCCATACATCTTCAAAATTCTTCTTAGATTCTAAAAGCTCTTTCTTCACTAGCTCTTGTTTACAGATTAATTCGTAAATAGATTTATTTAACCCCTTAGAGACTGTATAACTTTTGTCTTCTTCTAACTTGTCTGAAGAAAGTCTGGGGAAATTAAAGGCTTTTGAAACAGAGTTAGATAATTTAATAGCGTTTTCAATTTCCCGTACTTTTTGAATAGTTTCTTTTTCTTCTTTTAAGAAATCGGTTACTTGTGGCATAATTTCTAAAAATCGTTGAAATTGTTCAGTATTAACAATGTTATAGGACTCAGAGAATAGAGTGGACTTCTCCTCTAACCGCTTTTTAACACTTTCAAACTTAAGTCTATTCTCCCATAAAGAAAGAATCTCACTAAAGTTATTATCAGCATCTCCATAATTGTTAGAATTTAAATCCCCTACGAAGTTAGACACTTTATCCGTTACAAAATCATCAAAAACCTCATTATCTGTAAAGATAGAAGCCTCTTGTACCTGAATATTCTCTAAAGAAAGATCCTCAGTAACAGAGTAATCACCAGAGATCACTTTCCCAGTCTCTGAGAGGTAAGCGACCTTTTTTTCTTCGCTATCAATAGAAAATAGTTCGATATTCTCTCTTAAAGACCTTCCTAAGCAGTCTCCTAGCTTTAAAAGATTCGTAACCGTGGTGTTTCTATTTTCGAATAAGTGATTAAGCATTTCTAACTCCTTGTAATACGCTATTATAGCCTATGAATATATAGTAAAGTTGTTTATTCATTTTTTTAGGGATTTTCTACATTTCTAGAGATAATTCTATCTATAGAGGCGATCTTAGAACTCCCTTCTCCTGATTCAGTAAGAATCTTTCGTTTTAGCTTAGTAAGAGTCTTTACTAAGTCGTGATCAATAGATTCTTTTTTAGGTTTTTTCTTTTCTACTTCCATTTGACGCTCATGATCTGACTGGGCTGCGCCCTCGTCTCTAGCAGCATCAGCATCCTTGCCCTGTTGATCACGATCCATATCCTGGTCTTTCCCACCCTGAGCAATACCTTCTTGATCTTGCATTTGAGCAGCAGCCTGTTCTGCTTCCTTAGCAGCAGCTTCCTCCTGTTCCTCAGCCAATTCTTCTTTGGTATGTGCAATTTCCTGATCTGTCATATCGTAGAATTCTTTATAGATAGTTGAGGTTGGGAATAGTCCTAACCCAACTACAGCCTGAACCACTCGGGCTTTTTGCTCATCAATTTCCATTTTACGTTTTGTAAAGACATCACTAGGATCAGGAAGCTGAATTCTTACATTTTTGATAAGACTAGCGGGATAACCAACCAGTGCAAGATGCCGTCTAGCAATTTGCTCTAATCCAATTTCTATTTGCTGTTGAACTCTACCGATAACTCTAGAAAATTTAGCATCCAATTGGGACAAGTTTGCTTTTCGTTCTGGGGACTTATCTTTTTCTACAATGTAATCCTTAGGAATCTTGAGAGCAGCTAATAACTTATCACGGAAGTAACGCACATCTTCTACTTCTCCTAAGTTTTGTGCCCCAGGAAGAGTATCAATTTTAGTGCCCTGATTCCCTCTTGTTGGGACGAAGAAATCTTCGTCAGCACTTAAAGGATTGTAACGAGCATCAATGGTTCCCGTGTTAGAATCGTAATACTTTTCTTTCTTAAACTTTTCTTTAACCTTTTCAATGAACATCTCAGCTTTGGTGGCTGGCATATTAGCTACATCAATATAAAAAATGCGTCTTTCTGGAGCCCTAGCTAGACGATAAATAAGCATTGCATCTTCCATTAACTTTAGAGATCTAAAAACTCTAATAGCTAAACCAGCAATGGATTTCCCATAAGGATAATACCCAGGATCTGAAGTTCTTAATCTAAAATGAACAATCTGGTTTCTATCCAGGGTAAGGTACTTGGTTCCTACCATCATATCGGCAGCACTTCCATACGCAGCCCAGTCCTCTTTTTCAGGAATTTCCTGAAGGAAATCAGTGAGATACCCATATTCATTTTCAACTCTAATAATAAAATTAGGATTTAAAACTTTCATCCTCTGAAGTCCTATTCTAGGGTTATTAGTATCAATAATAGTTTCCATAAAACAGTCTCCATATTTGACAGTGTTACGGACAATATCCCAGTAGTCCCTCTCAAGATGAATTTTTCTAAACATCTTATTAACTTCATCTACTACTAATTGACTATCGCTTAAAATAGTCCACCTTTCATTTCTCAAGTTTTTTTGAGTAGAATCATCAGCATAAATATCAAACGCTGCTCCAATCTCAGGATAATCGTCCATCTCCTCAAATCGTTTATAGCGTTCTCTTCTATTCTTTTCAATTTCGGGGAGAATAAGAGCCGTTCTGCTCATAGTTCCCATAGCGGGAAGAGCTTCTGGGGTTACTACATCAAAGTTTTGAACGGTATCCCCAGCCAAAGAGGCTTGCGGGGTGGGACCATCATCTCCTTGTTTTGCCATATAAGGAGCCGCTTTAGTAGCGAAGAATCTAGCTAGGAACTGTCCTAATCGACCACTAGGGTAGAAATAAGGCCCAACCCTACTATCGGGTCCTCCTGATCCAAATTGGGTGTAACCAATTGAAGCCTCATCTAGCTTATCTTTATTTTTTATTTCATCAGCCATCTTAAATCTTCCTCTAGTTGTTTATCTACACCATCATAGACTACTGCTCTAAGGGGTTCTGGAACCTTACGCTCTGTTTCTTCATTTGTTTTCATCTCTAAGGGCATATTATCTGCTAAAGTATGTAGTAGAAATACCGTAATAGAGAGACTCATAATTAAATCATCATGTTTACCTTCATCAGCAGTAATTTTACCATTATCGTCTACAATAAAGGTTAAAAGCTCTCCTACTGTCCTTTTGGAATTAATTTTAATTAAATTGTTACGAATATATTCTTCCATCCGAGCTAAAAGCTCTTCTCTATTCCTAGTTGTCACCTGTATTCCGAAATCATTTTTATCATCTATCCATAAGTTATCATACTCATGGATATTAAACATCCAATCAATAAGATTATTACCAATAGTGTTGCGTTCAATGATAACAGAAGCATTATTATATAGATTAGCTTCATTCGTTATAATTTGAGCAAGTTCATTAATTGGGGTTTTATTTGAATAAAATTCAGCAACCTGTTCCCCTGTATAACAGTTAAATATGTGAAAAGCTGAATAATCTCTATCCCTACCCAAACTTACATCCACACCTATAGCATATTCATGCTCTGGCCTAGGCTCCTGCCATACCCGCATCTTATTGTTGTATTTAATCCAATAATCCGTATTAATCTCTTCCACCAGTCTGGTGAGAAGATACCCATCCACATAAGTATCACCCGTACCTAAGAACTCACACTCGTATTCTTGTAACCACTGTTTTAGGGGCATGTTTGCTTTGGTAGTCTTTTCCCAACTGTCAACATCTAACCCTTTCCCCTCCATCTCTTTATACAGTTCAGTAAATCCCTCTTGTCTTTTATACTCAGGATGGTCCTTCCATTCGATATCTATTCGATTAAAGGAATTAGTTCCTTCTAAGGCTCCATGATATACATCATAATACCAATTACCTACACCATTTACCGTTGATAGAACAAAGGCCCTACCTCCAGTAGAGATGATGGGGTAGACCGCAGCCCAGATGGTTTCAATATTATCAATAAAAGCTGCTTCATCAATAATAAGAAGAGATCCCGCTAAGGATCGTCCCGATTGCTTTCCAGATGGCCGCGATTTAATCGTAGATCCTGTAGAAAGTTTTAATGTGTGCTTATTATCTTCAACGATTTTCGGTCTAATAAAGGACGGTAACTCTTCATACATGATCTTAATTCTATCTAGAACCTCTGTAGATTCGGCATCACCTTTAGATAAAATTACTACTTGTTTATGCTTTTGAAAAACAATCATCCACAAAGAATAGGCTGCGGAAATAGTAGTACATCCCGCCTGACGAAACTTGCGTAGAATATTAAACCTGTGGTTTTTAACATTCTCTAAAATTTCTACTTGAAAAGGATATAATTTAAAGGGAACCAAACCCCGAACAGGGTGAGTTACTTTGACATAGTTAGAAATAAAGTATACAGGGTCCTCTCTGCATTTTTTAAACTCGTCAATTAGTGGGGATTTTTCCATAAACAAAGGGTTCTTTTACTATTATAGTGTATGAAAATCTTCTCAATTACTTGTACTAGGGATAACTCTCCAAATGCTGTATTGACAGGATTAACTACTATATTATCTAGCTTTGGAGTAGATGTTAAAGTTTTAGTTAATCAAAATTCTATATTTGAAGCGTATGAGAAGGGCATCTCCTTGTGTAATGCGTCTCCTGAAGATATTATTATACTCTGTCACGATGATCTACAAATTACAGGTTCTAAAGCAGAGTTTATTGCAGCCCTATCCAAATGTGTTGATAAAGAAACAGGGGTCGTAGGTCCAGCAGGAACTACCCTATTAGGACAGGACGCTATTTGGTGGAACCAAGAACGGTGGCGAGCGGGGTATCATAGAGGAGAGGTTAGGCATAGAAATGAAGTTAGTGGACACACACAAATACATAACACTTCTTATGGTCCCCACGGACAAGTAGTTGCTTTAGATGGATTATTTTTAGCTGCAAGAGCAGAGGTGTGGGAGGAGATAGGACTTAAAAAACCACAGCACTTTGAGGGACTGTGGGATTTCTACGATATTCATTATACAGTAACTGCACATAATAAAGGTTATAAAAACTACGCTGTTCCCCTAAATATTATACACCTCTCTAGAGGGGAGTTGGTGGGAAGAGACTCTTGGCATAAAAATCGAGAAGCTTTTATTTCTAATACGGAATTACCTTTATCATGTTAACTTGGATTTTAGTAAGTTTTGGAATTACTATTGCTGTTACTACAGCCGCTATCTTTATGCCTATTAGAGAAAGGGCAGCTATACTACATCCATTATTAGGAAAAGTAGTTAACTGCCCAATGTGTTTTAGTTTTTGGTCTGGTCTTTTTCTTAGTCTTTTTTGGAAAAGTATTACGGATAATTTTTTTCTAGATGGTTGCTTATCTATAGGAGGCTGTTGGCTTTTATACTGCATCTGTCTAAACAAGACACAAGACGAAAAAGCTTAGTCAGCACCCATTACTACAATGCGCTACTCTAGGTAGCATAAATTTAATATACATTAAAAACCTCCTTTTTTTGTGGTGAAATCAAAACTTTGATCGTATTTGATTTTTTTAGTAGTCTTAAGAAGTTTGAATAAGCGTTTCGCTAAATAGACTCCTGCTTTGTGATCACTAGGATAGTGTAATCCTGCCATAACGCGACCTTCTCCGCACTCTTCAGAAGCTTTTATTAAATTTCCTAAATGCTCAGGATATTTAGATCCATAAAATTCTGCTAGTAGTCTCGCCTGAGTAGAGTGCCCACTCGGATAAGACGGAGATCGTGCAGAGGTGCTTTTTAAGGGTTCGAATTGAATACCAAAATAAGGAGCCAATTGTGTGGGTCGGGGTCTATTAAAGCTATTTTTAAGATCTTTAATAATTATCGCAGACTCTGATACTATCTTATCAATTTCTTCCTGATTAAACGGGAGTCCAAAAATGGATAAGTATAGTTTAATAGCAAAAGCAGGATCTTTATCGTGTTTTTTAATCCCCTTAATCATACCCTCCCCCCGAAGGTAGGTTGCCCCCTGAATAACTAATAGTTCTTTCCCAACTTCTAAGCTAGAGTTTTGGGGAGGGTTTGGAAGTCTTATGAACTTTGCACTTTTTTCGAAAAGCGTCAATTCCCCTTTTGGTTTTCTCAAGCGTTTTGAGTAAACGAGATCGTCTACGGGGTCCATTAGTATACCTCACCTATTTCTCATCTTTGGCTGTAATAGCCTTATCCCTCTTTTTTCCCATTTTCTTAAAAGTCTTAGCTAAAGCCTTTCTTTTGGGAGTACAAGTTTTCTTAGTCATCGGGGTACAGAAGCCTTCGTGATCAGGGTCTACGGCTTTCTGAATCCACTTATCATCTTTCTTAGCTTTCTTAGCTTCTGTCTTTTTTGGCTTATCATCACCATCACCATCACCACCGTCATCATCAGGTTCAGGATCTCCAGCCCGTGGGAATCCCCCAGAGGACATCCTATCTTCTGGACTCTCATGGGCTAGACTTCCCCTCTTTGGTCTATGGGGTCTGCTGGACTGTCCACTAGTAGTTTCTTTTACTTTACGCTTCTTTGATGCATTAACAGAAGGCTTATCGTCACCATCACCATCACCATCACCACCATCACCACCACCGTCACCGTCATCAACGGGATCAAGCCCAGCCTTAGCTCTTACATCATCCCTCTCTTTTTTAGCTTTTTCTTTTGCAGCATCCTTCATGTGCTGTGGGATTTTATCGTAGTCTTTATTAAGACCGTATGCATCAGCCTCCTTCACACCCTTTTTCTTCTTAGATTCCATTGTATCTTCCGCATCCACCACATCCAATGGCTCCTCTTCGTCCTTATCGGTAGTTAGAACTTTTTGCCTAGCATCTCTAGCCGCATCAGCTTCAGCTTTAGCATCTGTGTTACCTTCACCTCGTTTTCTCAGCCTAGCTTGTTCTCCAGCCTCTTTCCTCTTAGCTGCATCTTCTGATGACATCTCTAAAATAGATAATACGCGATCATAAAAGTTCATAATTAAATCTCCTAATTTATATAGTCTCGGCCCGAAGGGCCGCAAAAAAATTATTCTTCACCGTAAGGATCTAGTTTCATAAACTTAGTAAGATCCTCTAATCTCTTTTGAGGGGTAGAAAGGCCCCCAATAAGGGTATACACCACTAACTTGTCCTTAGAGGGGTCTTCATAGATACCACGATGCACCATTGCGTTCCCCGTAATAGCTGCCAAAGTAGAGAAAGCATGCTCCAAATTATCCATTAAACCTTCAGTGTTCTCTAAGATTTCTGTGCCCCCTACAACCACACCAGCGGCAGCCTTGGCCGTTTTAAGATCAAAGCCTTCAGCCAATAGGGTAGTCTCAAGATTGGATTTAAGAGCCATTGAGACACCTGTTTCACTCTCAAAATCCTTAACAGCCGTAACACCCATAATCATACAACCAGCAGACTTCATCACACTATCGTAGTCCTGGGGATCAAAAGAGGTGTAGTCTGAGTTCTGAGTAGCCAACACATTAAAAATATGAAATAAGCCAGCAACAGTATTATTGATAGTGGGCCAGAAAGCCTTCACGGTGAGTTTAGGATAAAGCTTCTTAATTTTCTGGTTATCAACAATAACAAGAGGTGAAAGCTTCTTCTCTTCAGCCATAGCACAAAGTTGCTTCATCCTGTTATACGCATTCTTAGCCACCACAGGAGACGCAGATTCTCCAGTAGTAGGAAGGGATGCAATAACTCCAACTCTCTCAGACGCATCCTCACGCCCCAGGTAGGTCAGATATTTCTTAGCAACCTTTACTAGGGGGACAATCGTTCCTCCTCCAGAACCACCAGCAACGCCAGCACAAATAATAATACGATCAACATTTTCACCTACTATAGTTTTAAATTTATTAAAAACTTCTTGTTCTCTATTCTCAAACGCGATGGCTGCTTTTGTTTGGTCTTTGCCAGCACCTTGTTCTCCATAATGATCAATATAAAACTTATGGTTATCAGGTAATTCTAATAAGTTCAGATCATTCTTAGCAGTGTTAATTGCTAGTGTTTTTGTGTAGCCTAGATCGTAAAAAGCTTTAGCCATTCTACCACCACCTTGTCCTGCGCCAATAAAAGCATAGGTCAAAGCTCCTCCAGCCTTATCTTCTACTTCGTCCGTAATAGCTTCAACATTAGGTTCGAAATCTTCTAATGGAAGTTCTGGAATACTAGCCGTAAATAAGTCTTTGTAGGCTTTAGTATTTTTAGGTCCTCTCTTTTTTCTTTCAGTCATAATAAAATACCTCTATTTATATAGGTGAGATTTTGATAAAAAGTTCTCAATACACCTCTATATATTATAGTCAAGCAAAGGAGCCCCTAATTATGACAGATCCAAGCCCAGCACCAATTGAACCCGCACCAGGAAGTCAACCCACTCAGCCAAACTGGAGTTCTCTAAACTCTTCAGGGGATGGAGCCTCAGGAGTACAAGATTGGTATGTACATGTCCAAACAGTAGACATCATGTACTTACGCAAAAACCAATACGATTCTAATACTAGTAGTACAGTCTCTACTCCTAATGCTTTGTCTAACTATTTAGATGTTTTTTATAAAGTTCAAACTATTGATGAGGTTTATGAAGATACCTCTTTCTCAGGATCGCTGTCTCAACCCCACTACTTAGAACTTCTCACTTCAGTTGGGACTAGTGGTGGATTCGGAGTATGTGGAGTGGTAAATACTAGCTCTGCTGGAACTATTAGACGACCTGTAAGAAAAGACGCTGCTGGAAATATCTTAGATACCACAGGAGTTTGTACTGAAACGGGTAATTTAGTTATTGATCAAATGCCTGGACCCTATGCTCAAGGATTTGATACTTCAGCGCAAGTGAATGCTAATATCATGCAGATGATGGGAAGTGTGGCAACTGAATGTCCTACATTCTTCGCCACTCTTGTCGCACTATAATGGGGAGTTGATATGAAAAAAGACGATTTTGAAGAACCCGAACGGGTCCAGTATGTAGTAAAAGATACGGCTACTGCTCTGAAAATGAAGAGAGAGGAGACTAAGGACTCCGCAGCAAGATATAAAGCTGTAGTGGCGAGAGAGAAGGAAGCTCAGAAAATGGAACTGGCTAAGTTAAGATTGCAAATGTCAGCTAAGGAAGCCGCTTCCAAGCATATTGCCGTATTTGGTCCATTATACTTGCTTTTGCTCTGTGGAAGTTTTATAGCATCCATTAAGTACATTCCCCCGACTGAAATTTCAGTCGTCTCGTCAATTTTGACCCTCCTTATCACTATGATCGGTGCCAACCTCAGGTCCATCGTAGCAGGAGAGACCGAAAGTGGTGCTAAGGTGTCTGACAAACCTAAGAAGTAATCTTAGCGTTCATCAAATATGGTGTATAGGAGCCAAATTAGGCTAATTCCTAGTAATCCATAAAATACCATAATATTCTCCTATTTCTCATCTTATATAGTATAGTTAGTATCTCTACTTACATCTGAATTTCTTATCAACATCATCTTCACATCCCTCGGGGCTCCAAAGTAAGGACGATTTGTCGATCTCTGCCCCCTCGCACTCCCCAGTTTCACAATCTACTCTCGGAAACATTGGCTCTTCTCCAGATCCACTTGCCAAGTCACTTGTAAACTTACTCATAAGTGCTTCTCCTACAACTTTATCCTTACTATCACAACCTAAGGTTTTTAAAAGACACTCTTGAACCTCTGGAGTTAAAGTTGCTATTTTAGCATTTTCCATAGATGGGTCAAGAGAAACCATTGCACCACACTCGTTAACAGCATGATCAAATAATAATGCTGCTTGAGAGGTACACCACCACGAAGACCTGTCAGCAGGACCGTACTTCCAATCGTCATGGGTACATGGATTACTAGGAAAGGGGTCATAAGGGGGCCCTACGTGTCTATACTGTATGAGTACTGGATTCCCGTCCTTGTCCGTGTCCTTGAGCCACCAGGGGTTAAATACATCACTAAGATCAAATTCTTTATCGTATTTTTTTGTAATACACCCATCACACGGTTTCACCGGGTGATACTTATCATGTTTCCCAGGGTCATGTGGTATTCCGCATTCCCAATCTCTCCCGTCTGGGTTTGACATCAAATCACCCATACTCATTTTTTTTCTAAATGAATATTCTTGCCAGCCATCCTCGTCACATTTTCCGATGTACATGGCTACGCCTCCGTTGTTTCTAACAGACTTACTCCAATCACAAACACACTGACTAGTTAAATGATCTTTAGAACTTTTACATGTATATGTTGCATGATTTGGTTTACTTCTAATCCTTATTTTATCTACATTTTGTTCGGATGCGTCTACTTGTCCTCCACCCCCTGTTCCTTTAGTAGCTTTACAAATTTTATACTCAAGTACTCCTCTCATGTCCACGAAACACCAGCCACCTGGGTTGTCATCATCATCAGAGTGACCAAAACCAAATCTTGTACTGTCTATATTACCAAATTTCATGATTAAAATTAATTACCCCCAAAGTCCCCTCCACAAACCTCCTCAGTTTGTTTACAGGCCCTATCATATTTACATTTTTTAAACGATTTTCTAATATCTTTACAAATTCCTTTAACTTCGGCCTCTTTTTGTTTTAATTCGCTTCTTAACTTCCAAAGTTTTTTATAATTAGATGTAAATGTTCCACCGTCTTGGCGTTCGTAGCAGAGTAATTCGGCAGCTATACATCCGAAGTATTGTCCCACCCCCACTGGTTTGGTTTCCTTACATGCTCCACACATTTTATATATATCCCAACCTATCGACACATAATTATCTGCTATAAAAGTTGCTTGAAACCTCTCTCTGGGTTGAACATCTTTTGAACAAAATACCTTCAACCTATGATTTGCATCAATTTTCAAAGAGCCTTTCTTCGTAACAAAGGGATGATCATTCCCGAATATAGAGATTATCAATCGAGAATGTAACCAACAAAAACAAGGTTCATCATCTTGTTTTTCTCCAAACCCAAGCACTGTACTGTCTATATTACCAAATTTCATGATTAATAAGTTGTGGTTTCACAGAACTTCAGAACTAGGTCACACTTCATGTCATCATCACAGTGTTTAAATTTCTTTTTAATTTTCTTTAAAATTCTTTTAATTTTGCTTTCATTTTGGTCTAAATCCCTTCTTATTTTCCAAAGATCTTTTAGTAATTGTTGTACGCTGGCTGGTATGGTTGTTTGACCTGATTCAAATTTGTCGAAGCATAATCTCTTTTGGGCGTGGCAGGGGGTCCTTTTACACCCTCCACACACCTTATAATATTTCCATTTAATTTTTAATTCTCTATCAGAACCAAAAGGATTATTTCCAAAACTTGCCTCATACTCGTTCTGCTTATTGCCTTTAGTACATTCCACTTTTTTCTCATGCGTAGCCATATACCTTAAATTATTAAAACCTGTTGCGAATTTGTTTTGTAGTATTGATATTTCTATATTAGAAGTTAACCAACAAACACAAGGCGTCGTATCGTCCTGGCTACTTCCAAAACCAACTTTTGTAGGGTATATATTTCCAAAATTACTCATAATTTTCTCCTACCTTATTTAGGGGCGTTGCCTAGGTGCTTATACAAAAAAAGGCTCTTAGTTAGTTTTGAACTTTTTTTTATTTTTTTTGAGGTCTCTTACCTATTAGTACTTTGTATGTATGGAGCAAGGGGGAGAGGAACGGAGTCCCATCAACGCGAAATCCTCCGCTGGACACCGGGCGCAAAACACCTAAGTCCTTATGTAGTAAGCACTTATGACGATTCAAAAATAAACACAGCAAAGGGGTTGCTTTATGCCTCCAAATAGACGATAATATACATATGAACGATCTACTAAAGACTTGCCTCAAGGGCATCATGTACTACGCTATCGCCATCGCTTGCTTCCTCTCACTAGTGAGCATGGCAAGTGCTAACACTAAGACCTACTCCAATAGGGACATACTAGATGCCCTGAGACAAGTGGAGACTGGAGGCTGTCCCAATGAGGGCATAGGTGCTAAGGGTGACAATGGCAATGCTATTGGGCCTTATCAGATCTGGCGTATATATCACACCGATAGTGGGCTACCCACATATGACAAGTGCCTCACCAGCAAGTCCTACTCTGAGCGTGTTATCTCAGCCTACATGATGCGCTATGCTAGTGGTGAATGGACGAGGGCTCTGAGTGGTAACGCTACGAGGGCAGACTGCATCAAGATAGCCCGTATTCACAATGGGGGTCCAAGAGGCCATCGTAAGGCTGCCACAAAGAAATACGCCAATAAGGTTGACAAGTACCTCTAAGGATGGTATAATACACTCATGTTCAAGATACTTCAAGTCTGCCTCCTCCTGCTCCTCTGCTGGTTATTCCTTCCCGTGATCGAACACGCACTAAACTGCATCGGCCACTTCTTCTTCCAATGTGTGGACATTCTCCACATGATCCCTGAGATAGTATGACACATTTTTCAACGACAGAACGCAGCGCAAACTGGGATGCTGATGTATCCATTGGTGACAAGCGCATCCGATACAAGTTTGACAACAAGTGGGCTGTTAGCCTCATCTGGGGGAAGAACACCTATGGTGACGCTAATGAGTTCGGAGAGGCTGTCTCTTATGAGGTAGCTGTATTTACGCCCAATGGTGATTTCCTCGCACTCACAGAGTACGATGATGTGATTGGGCATCGCACCTGGAATGAGGTCAAGTTCATTCTGGAGAAGGTCAACACAAACAACGCTAAGGATTTGGAGCTTACATACTAATGGAATACTCATTTAGAGAGAACATGGCAGAGCTAGACGCTCTTTGTATCGGTGCCTTTGGGATGTCACATAGTGATATGCCAGACCTCACCTTTGTAGTCGATCTGTTTGAGGATGGGCTTAGTGTGGATGAGGTGTTTGAGGTGTGCTGTGAGAACTGGGCCAATGATGACCCACTCTTTGCTGAGGTTATGGGGTACTAGGAAGACCCAAATCGGGCCGGAGGCCCAAACGGTCATAAGTCCAGTATTGACAAGCACTTACGACGATTGCAAAATAAACCCACCCAAGGGCTTGCCTACTAGAACAAAACAAGGTATAATAGGGGCATGGAAAACGAAATCACACAACAACTCTGCTTGGCCTGTGGTCAGGTCCTCACCCTTTCCGAACCTATGCCTGAGGTGGAGTACTGCTTCACTTGCACCAAGGAAATCGAGTCCATCAATAACGAGATGAGCGATGAAGACTGGGACGCTTGGGCAACCGAGTACGAACTGGAAGAGAAAGCAGCATATTATGGCAGCATCGACCCTTGGGCCCGTTCACTCTAATGCAACTACTAACTGACGCAATCAAGAAAGCACTTCCCCCTCTGTACAGGACAGAGGATATTCCCCTTGAGCAGAAAGAGATCATCGTGCGATTCTTCAATCCTATGGGTAGCCAATCCTGGG
>Ga0080013_1003714_pt1 | contig 15694 bp, 28 predicted proteins | sample ETNvirenome_6_85_FD_69236 | JGI IMG/M metagenome (GOLD analysis project Ga0080013, IMG submission 69236) | Marine viral communities from the Pacific Ocean - ETNP_6_85 (SPADES assembly) (version 2) | ecosystem: Environmental > Aquatic > Marine > Oceanic | place: Pacific Ocean | collected 2013-06-19
ATAGGAGGGGAGGATATGTCCCAACAGTTTGAAGTTGCTGCCCATAAAACCTGTTATGATTTGGGAATTCAGGGAATGTATCATTATGACGGTGAATCCAAGCGTGGAGAACATCACTATGATTCAAATGTATTCCCGTATACTGCCTCTGCCTTAGTTAAGGGTAAGTGGTGTTCGGAGTACAAAAAAGAACTTCTTCCTATTTTTGAAGAGTACGGAATTGATAAAGACAGTAGAGAGTGGACATAATGAAACTGATACAAAATAATAAAGATAATATCACGGGGTTCTCTGTGGTAGAGGGTACTGATTTTGGAGTTGACGAAGACAATAAAAAGGCTATGGGATACCAGCACCATGACGCATTATGGTGGGGTGGGGTAGACAAGGTTGAAGCTTCTAGACCTAAGACGATGGATTTCGACCAGACTATGAACTGGTTTAAATCCATGTTTGCTTATGTCGCTAGACAAACTTTAGATGTTTACAACCCAGACTCATTGTTAGAGTTAGGTTGCGGTAGTGGTTTAATGTCTAGGATTTTTAAGCGTTACAAACCCGACATGGTTGTGGCTACTGTGGACGCAAATCAAGTGGTGAAAGAGAAGAGTCCTTATGTTGGAGAGAATCATTTCCTAGCTAGATCTGATAAGAAATTAGATATTACAGACGAGGACGGCAAGAGAAAGTTCTTTGATGTGGTTATATCTCTAGAACATTTCGAGCACATCCCCCCAGAAACTTGTGATACTATGATGGAGAACATTAGAGATCATACGCAGCCAGGAGCACACCTCATATTTACTGCTGCTGAATGGGAGTATGAGGACGATCAGAACCATATACATTGTAATGCACAGACGGAGGAGTACTGGCAGGATTATGTGGTCAAGTTTGGGTTTGAGGTTATTGAGAATCCTTTTACAATCGGTAGAGCGGGAGACACCTGGGAAGTTTTCGCTAGGAGAGTGTAATGTTTGTTTGTACGGATCTAAGAGCAGAGGTGCCCGACACTAATGCCCACTCTTTTGGTTTAGAAAAGCATCATGATGAGGAGTCTTTTGATAACTTGTATTACGGTTATGATGCAACCGTTCTAGCGTACAGATCAGGAAATAGACAAGTGATGATAAATCAGTGGGCACCTACTGAATTTGCTCAAGTTAAAGATCATCACGGATTAACTCCATTAGAGCATAGCGCATCCTCAACTGAAGTTTATTCAATCTGTCCATATACAGTGGATTGGTTAAATAAAGTTGATTCTCCAAAGTACAAGTATATCTTTTACCCCTTCAATAAAAAAGATATACCTTTCGCAACAGAGAAGGAATATGATGTATGTTACTTTGGGGGGATTCATTCTGTTATGCATCAAGAGTGTATGGCGGTTATGCGTCTTTTTAAGTATTGCTACATGACTATGGATCACGGCATTGGCCCACTAACTCAAGCTTATCTTCCTATGGCTACTCACATTAATCTCTCCCATAGAGAGAAGATCGTTCAAGTTGGGAAATGTAAGGTTTCTGTTTGTTATCATATCGTACCCTTATACGAGTTTCACATAAAAAATATAAAGAGCTATCCAGAGTGGGAAAAGAACGAAGCATTTTCTCGTCTCGATCAGGCTATCCTGCCTCAATTCAAATCCAGAATGCATGAAGCTGCTATGGCAAGGACGCTTAATTTAGTCTATAGAGATCCGTGGGGAATCTCAGAGGACTATTACACTCCTGACGTTGATTTTGTTTACTTTGATTCTAATGAAGAGTTAGAGGAGAAACTACAGCACATTCTAAATAACTGGGAAGACTACGAGAAAATGATTGAAAACGCCTATAATAAAGCGTTGAACTATACTACTGATAGAATGTTCGATGTCATCAAAAAAGGAAAATTATGGAAACCAAAGAATGCAGATCGTGCGGATCTGATAGCTTAATCTCTATCTTAGACTTAGGCGATCAACCTTGGTGTAACGATCTAATTACTGCTAGGTACAGCAGTGATGAAACAAAGGTATATCCTCTGCATTTAGTTTCTTGCAGAGACTGCGATCTACTTCAATTAGATTATACGGTCCCTAAAGAGGTTATGTTTACAAAACACGGGTATTTGTCAGGTATGACTCAAACTCTCACAGACCATTTCTACGAAATTGCAAAAGAGAACGTAGAGCAGTTCAGCGTAGATTCCAAGGATTTGGTAGTAGACATTGGGGGAAATGACGGCACCCAGTTGTTCCAGTACATAAAGCTTGGCATCACCAATGTAGCCAATGTAGAGTCTGCAAAGAATATTGCTGAGATCTCATCCCAAAGAGGTATTTTCACTATTAACCGATTCTTTAATGAGGAGACCGTTAAGAAGTCTTTTGCGGAAGGCGCAGCCAAAATTATTAATGCTGCGGGGGTTTTCTTTCATTTAGAGGAGTTGCATAGTGTGATTAAAGGTGTGAAGTATCTCCTCGCAGATGATGGTGTGTTTACTGTACAATGTATGTATGCGGGTGAGTTGGTCAAAAATGAAAGCTTTGATATGATCTATCATGAGCATCTCTGCTACTACACCCTTAAGAGCTTAATGTCTCTTTTGCAACCCTATGGTTTGAATGTGTTTGATGCTTATCACTCCCCCATCCACAGTGGCTCTTTGATTGTTAAGGTGTGTCATGGTAAAAAGTACCCCTCCACTCCTCGAATGATGGAGACTTTGGAGATGGACAGTGAATTTAATTTAAGTAGCTTTCTTCGTTTTGGTGATAAGATGAGAAAAAAACGTGGACAACTGAAAGAGCGTCTGGAAAAGCTAAAGGAGAAGGGAAAAACCGTGTGGGCTTACGGGGCTCCTGCCAAGGGGAATACGCTTTTATGTTATGAAGGAATCGACTCCACTTTAGTAGACCGCGCCGTGGAGATCAATGAGTTAAAAATAGGTAAGTTACTGCCTGTCTCTAACATTCCTATCCACCGTGAAGATTCATCGGAGTATCCTGATTATTATTTGCTCCTTTCCCATAATTTTGAGGAAGAGATTTTGGAAAGAAATAAAGATTTATTAGATAAGGGAGTTAAGTTTATTATTCCTTTTCCTGAAGTGCATGAGGTAAGTGCATGAATGTTTTAGTTACAGGAGCCACAGGATTTCTAGGAAGAGTCTTAGTAAAGAAGTTGCGCTCTTTAGATATGAAGGTTTTTGAGTGTAATACGAAAAACGCTAACTTATTAAACTACAAGAACTTAGAAGTATTTGACCATGATACTGATGTTAAGTTTGATATGATTTTTCACCTTGCTGCTAATACTAAGGCGGGGGATTGGTGTGTGTATAATTCGGGAACCCAATGGATTACCAACCAGCTAATTAATACTAACATTTTAAAGTTCTGGGCAGAGAGGCATCCCTTCGCTAAGTTGGTAGCTATTGGAACCAGTTGTAGTTATGATCCTGATTTGCCTTTGCGCGAGGATCAGTACGAAGAGGGCTCGCCCGAAGCTAACCTGTATTATTATGCCCACACTAAGAGAATGCTTTTGACGGGCCTGAAAGCCTTGCATAAGCAGTATCACGCTGACTGGCTGTATGTTGTGCCTTCTACACTTTACGGACCAGGGTACGATAGGAGCGACAATCATTTCATTTTTGATCTCGTCAGAAAGATCTATAAAGGAAAGTACGAAGGTGAGGAGGTAGAGTTGTGGGGTAATGGCGAACAGAAGCGCGAATTGATCCACGTTAACGATTTCGTAGAACTGCTGATGAAGGTTCTTTATAGGAAGAATGAAGTTATAAATATAGGAAGAGGGGAGGAGTTACCTATTTCGGTTTATGCTAAAGGAATATCTAACATCTTAAACTACGATGCTACTCAAATAGTCTATAATACTAACAAGTTCGTCGGTGTTAAGTCTAAGTGTCTCGATACGACTAAACTTAAAACCTATGTTCCTGATTTTAAATACACTCCATTAGAGGAAGGACTCAAAGAATTAATTGAATGGGAGGATCAACAATATGGAAAGAAAATATTTACCAACGCTGTCGGAATTGATTGATAGGCTGTCTATTGCACAGCTAAAAGAGGTATTCATTCCTGAACACAAAGAGGAATATGCTGAAGAGATTAAAGATATTATGCATGATATATCCTCCTGTGGTCTTGATGGAGAATTGGTTAGAGCTATAGTGGTTCTTGCTCAAATGAATTTACACATTTGGCACAATGAATCTAATTACAGGAACGGAATAAAAGATGGAAACAACCTAGAGCTTACGCACGGCATTAATGGAATTAGAAACACAGCTAAGAATAAGGTGCAGGAGAAGTTTGGGGGTAGGAAGGATTACAAGATCGACTGTCTAGCAGCAGACTTTAAGGACTGGGAGGTTAGCTGGTGAGTATATCACAGGATTCAGACACGAAGCCAGGGTATAGGGATCTTCGGGAGGACAATTGGAATGATTGTCCCTTTCCTAAGATTTTAATTACGGGAGGTGCTGGGTACATCGGGACAGTCTTAGTTCAGAAATTAATGGAGTCAGCAAAAATGTGGACCCAGAAGAGCGTTTCCAAAAAGGATACGAAGGGTCGCTGGTATAAGGATTGTGGATCTACTATCCAAGGGTTTAAGAAAATAACCGTTTACGACAACCTAATGTATCAACAAACGCCCCTCACTCAGTATTGTTATAGACCTGAATTTGAGTTTGTAAGAGGGGATGTGCGTGACCAAGAAAAGCTGAGAAAGTATGTAGAAGAAGCAGATGTTATTATCCCTCTCGCAGCAATTGTTGGGGCTCCTGCGTGTGAAAGGGATAAAGAGTTAGCCACTGCTGTAAACTATGAACACGTTAAATTTATTTGTGAGAATGCAAAGCCTCTCGCTAAAATCATTTATCCAAATACTAATAGCGGCTACGGAATAGGAGAGGCAGGGGTACCTTGTACGGAGGATATGCCTCTCACTCCTATTAGTCACTACGGTAGAACAAAGTGTGATGCGGAGAGAGTTGTTTTAGACCATGGTGGGATCGTTTTTAGGCTGGCAACGGTGTTCGGCGTATCCCCTCGACAACGCTTAGACCTTTTAGTTAATGATTTTACATACAAAGCCTATAAGCAAGGGTATATTGTTTTGTTTGAACATAATTTTGTAAGGAATTATATTCATGTACAAGACGTTGCGTTAGCCTTTATGAGAGCTATGTATTATTACAGAAACCCGAACCGTAAGATGTGGGGGGTTTATAATGTGGGGCTTTCGTCGGCCAACCTTACTAAGTTAGAGTTAGCGGAAAAGATTAGGGAGCAGGTGCCAGGATTCTCCATTCAATGCGACGAGATTGCCGAAGACCCTGACAAGAGAGACTATGTTGTATCGAATGCGCGATTCGAGAAACAAGGATGGAGACCTCGATACACTTTAGAGAGGGGAATTGAGGAACTTCTTAAAGCTTTTGAAATACTTGGACCCTCTTTAAATCAATACACGAATTTATAATATGAAGCAGACTATTTGTTTAACTATGATTGTTAAGAACGAAATTGATGTTCTTAAAAACGCTTTTGATAGCGTAGCCCATTTAATTGATTATTGGGTAATTGCGGATACGGGCTCTGACGATGGAACTCAGGACTTTATTAAAACGTATTTTAAAGAGAAGGGAATTGAGGGAGAATTGTACGAAGATGAGTGGGTTAACTTTGCTCACAATCGTCAATTAGTCTCTGAGAGGGCCAAAAATAAAGCCGATTACCATCTCACGATAGATGCTGATGAAGTTCTTGTTCCGCTCAAGAAAGACGTACCTAGTCTTAAAGAGAAGATTAAGAAGCTCCCTAAGTTTAAAGAGGATCTAGTGAGAGTGTATACCCACTTAAATCCGTGGGTATATAAGAGAGCCCAACTCTTTAGAGGGTCTCTAGATTGGAAGTGGGCAGAAGGACTGCACGAGTATCCTTATTGTGAGCAGGCTACCTCCGAAGAGTTTTTTGATTCTTTTTGTATTTACACAGAGGGAGGAGGATCAAGAGGAAAAGAGGATAACCGTCTAGAAGCAGATGTTCGAGAACTAGAAAAGATGCTAGAAGAACAGCCCTCTGGTAGAAATTACTATAATCTAGGAATGACGCACCAATCTCGAACAGACTATGGCCCAGCGATTGATGCTTATACCAAATGCATTGAACTAACTAGTTGGGATGAGGAGAAGTATTTGGCCTATCTCTCTAAAGCAGCGTGTATGCATTATAGTGGAAGGATGGATGGAGCAGTTCGTGAGTATTCCAAAGCTACTACTATTATTCCTTATCGGTCTGAAGCATATTATTACCTAGCCGAGATGTATTTCCACAAGAATGAGTATATGATAAGTAAGGTTCTTTTGGAGTACGCTTCTAAATTGCCTTTTCCTAAAGGAGAGCTTAGTTTAGTAGATAAAGAAGTAACGGAGTGGAAGATTCAGGATGTATTATCCTTATGTTACTATGAAGAAGGTAAATATAAAGAAGCCTATAAACTACTCAAATCAGTGCTTAGGAGTAAGACGGTAAAAATATTTGATAAAGCCCAGAGACATAGGTTGGAAAATAATTTTGCCTTATTTAAGAGAGTGCATGGGTATCCTCGAAAAGTGCAAAAAGAGATTAGAGAAAAAAAGGAGAAAGAATAATGCCTGTATATAATTGGGAATGTACTGAGTGCGGAACTGTTTGGGAGATTTTTCAGTCGATGACTGAGCGTGATGAAGAACCTCCTAAGTATTGTAAGAAATGTAACCCTGATTTTGTGGGAGAGGGAACCTTAAAGCAGGTTCACTACCCTGGGAGCTTACCTAAGTTTAAGATTACAGGAGAAGGGGCATACTACCCTGATAAGTGGCAGTGAACGACAAATTAAATCATTTTGATGTGTATCAGGACGCAGCCGAGGCTACTGCAATCTATCCTGCTAAAGGGGATAACTTATACTACCCTGCACTTGGACTCGCTGGAGAGGCAGGAGAGGTTTGTGAGAAGATTAAGAAGATCATGCGTGACCAGAAGGGTTATTGCACAGAAGAGGATGCAGAAGAAATAAGTAAAGAGCTTGGAGATGTTCTATGGTATCTCTCCACTCTTGCAACTGAAATTAATATTTCTTTATCCACTATTGCGGAGGACAACTTAAAGAAGCTGGCAGACCGTAAAGAGCGCAATATGCTTAGTGGATCAGGTGACAACAGGTAATGTTGGATTTAGATGACCCGCCCCCGCCGATGCGGTTAGCAATAAAAGAATCATATAAGTCAAATCACAGGTTTAAATTAGGCGCATGTATTGCCCGAGGGAAAAGAGTCTTAACCAAGGCCCACAATACCAGAAAGACACATCCGAAATTTGGTGCAGGAGAATTTAAAACTTTACACGCAGAGAGCCATGCCATCTACAAGGCTGTACGTCGGGGCATAAACCTAAAAGGCACAACGCTTTATGTTTACCGCTATAACAATAACCTAGCTAAACCTTGTCCGTGTTGCATGGGATTGATACACAAGTATGGAATAAAAAAGGTAATTTATAGTGGTTAGGGATAAGTCAAATCTATAATAATATATGAATAATGATGTAATAAAACGATTGAAAAATGCGGGGTTGCTATCAGAGCAGGAAACTGATCTAGGGTTTGTTTCTACTGGGAGTTATGCTTTGAATAAGGTAGTATCAGGTGACTACATGAAAGGAATCCCTGTTGGACAGATCACGCAGTTTCATGGTGAATCTTCTACTGCTAAAACTGTGTTTGCAACTCACATTTTGAAAGAAGCACAAGAGAAAGGTTACTACTCAATGCTTGTCGATAGTGAAAATGCGTACAACCCATCTTTTGCTAGAAAGTTAGGTATTGATCCCAACAAATTAATTTACACTACTCCTGAAACTTTGGAAGATAGCTTCCAAGTTATGGAAGAAACTATTCTGTCTATTAGGGAAGAGGATAAGGATACTCCTATTGTTATTGCTTATGATAGTATTGCCGTGTCTCCCTCTAAAGTGGAGTACGATGCAGAAAGCTACGACGGTAATAATATGCAGGGTGCGATAAGAGCAAAAGCTACAGGAGCTTGTTTGAGAAAGATCAATCCCCTCATGCGTAAGCATAAGGTTGCTCTTATCGTTATTAACCAAATCAGAAATAAGATTGGTGTTATGTACGGAAGCCCCGAAACTATGGCAGCGGGAGGTAAGTCCCTCGACTACTACCTTGGAGTAAATTTAAAGTGTGTTTCTAACAAGACGGCAGATCTTATTAGGGATGAGCATAAGCAAGTGATAGGCATAACAGGAACTGTGCGGAATACTAAGAATAAGGTTTCCATCCCATTTAGGGAGTGCGAGTTTGAGCTTATGTACGATAAGGGCTTGAGTCCTTTTGCTGGCTTGTTAAAACAACTCGTTTTGGATAATATTATCGACCAGAATGGGGCATGGTATAGTTGGAACAATGTAAAATTCCAGCGGAAGGAGTTTGATGAGAGCTTTAGGACTGGCGAAAAGTTCGCTGGTTTGAGAACTCAGGTGGGGATAGCTCCACAACTCCCTGCCACTAAAGAACTTAAGGCGAAGTGAAAATTAATCGCATTTTAAGTTTGCAATCCATAGATAATAGGGTATAATATGACGATGAAAGACAACAACAAAAGCTTCTTCGACGTTCTCAGTAGCGTTATAGACGAGGCGTTCTCAAATGCGTTTGATGAAACGAAAGAAAATTCTGCCCCTTCTTCTAAGTATTCTTCAATTGAAGAGTATTCAGTAGCAACGGGCAAGAGATTCCGAATGACGAAAGACCAAATGGAACGAGGACTCACCAGAGAAGAGGCATTCACAGAACTTTATATAAACGAGGAAAACTAATTATGATTTTAAGCAAAGAACAACATCCCGCAGTATTCGCAGAGCAAGCCTCAGAGCAGGTTTCCTCTAAGTATACCTTCATCCCTACCACTCGCATTCTAGGTGTTCTAGAAGGTGAGGGCTGGATTCCTACCAGCGTTCAGCAAGTTAACTCCCATAAGGAAGGTAACAAGCAGTTCGCCAAGCACCTTATCCGTTTGCGCCGTGATGGAGAAATTAATTCTCAGATCAAGGTTGGTGATACCATTCCCGAGATTGTTTTGTTCAATTCTCACAATGGCAAATCTAACTACGATCTCCGCATGGGGCTCTATCGTTTCGTCTGCTCTAACGGAATGGTCGTTAGTGATGCAGAGTTTGGCTCCATCAAGATTCGTCACATGGGGTACTCCGATGAGCAGATCATGGAAGCGTCCCAAGAGTTCATAGATAACAGCACTCGGATCATGAATGTTGTTAATGATTGGAGAGGTATCGAGCTTGATCGTGACCAGATGAGGGCTTTCGGGCGTGAAGCTTCCAAGCTTCGCTTTGATAACCCTGATGACCTTACTATTAATACGGTTCTTCAAGCTCGTAGAGGCGAAGATATGTCCTCTGATCTTTGGACAGTCTTTAACAGGACTCAAGAGAACCTCCTGCGCGGTGGATTCTTGGTTACAGGTGGTCGCCGCAGAAGCCGTGAGATTACCAATATTGATAAGAATATTGAAATCAATACTGGCCTCTGGGATCTTGCAAGCAGCTACTCTCAAAATTAGTTAAACACGCCCCCTCTAAGTATACTACATACTTAGTGGGGGTAATTTCTAGTTATGCGTAAAAAACACTCTTTTCGAGAGCCATTGGGGAAAGATACTAATGGTTTATATATTACCGCTGCCCAAATGCAATTCTTTCTTAACAGGAAAGGAGGAGACAAAAAGTTTTTGTCTGGACACTCAGAGTTTTTTGAATACTTTTATAAGTGTGCTATTTATAATATAATTTGGGATCTTGCGGAGGAAAGCCCTGAGAGTGCTGTATTCTTTTGGGATGAAGACGAAGGATCATTAGGGGTAAAGTTTCCTCCTGATGGTACAATTATGAAAGAACTTAAAAAGAAAAAAATACGTTGTTATTTTGATGAAGAGGAAGAATGAAATATATAAGCTCTTTCGGTTTTTATTTCTTTGAATTAGCAGCAGGTTTCAGTAACTTCTTGTGTTGTATTGTGGGAGTGTACCCCTCTTTTGATTGGGGGGTGAATTTTCTTTTGTTTTTCGAAGGAAAAAGGATCCATAAGGAACAACAATCTCGTCAAGCTCTGAGAGTTAAACGAGAGGTAGAAGCTGATAGCTTAAAAAATAAAGCAGAAGAAGATGGGTAAAACTTATAAAGATTCGTATGTGGTGCCCCCCCACCATAAAACAAAAATTAAGAGGCACAAGACAAAGGGGGCTTTAAAAGAGTTGCCTAAGAAATTAAAGGGAAAAGAAGACCCCTATAATAGTATGGAGGACTTTTATGAAGAAGATAACTTTGAAAAGTTTAACCGAAAAAGGTAACATAAGAGTACCTACATACAATAAAGGAAGGTATAATGCCTAAAGAATATGTTCTCAAGCGACCAGTTCTCGATCAGAATAGGTTGCAAAAATACGCTAAGAAAATTCTAGACGAAGCTTCAGAGGATAGGCAACTAGCTTTGGAGGCTTATAGATATTTTAAGGAAATGGTGGATGATAATCCACAGGACTCTGTTGCGAAACAGCAAATGGCTGATTGTTTAAAATTAGCCCAAACTTCTAAAACGAGTGCTTTAAAGGTAATGGACATTTTAATTAAGTTTGAGTCTATTACTTCTCAACAAGAATCTTCTTCTTCCTCGCCGTCTACTCTATTCAATAGAATTGAAGAGTTGGCGAATGAAAAATAAAAACTTTAAATTATTTTGCAAAGAGTTAGATGAGATTGTTTCTGTTAAAAGTTTCTCTCAGGAAGAGGAAGCAAAGTTATACAACAGCTTAAAAAAGTATTTATCTAGCACACCACCCTCTTTTAATGTTAAAGAATACAAAAAAAAGGTGGTGGATGTTCTTTTAGTTGATTCTAGTTCTTATTATACTTTCCTTAGTGAGTCTGTAGATGAGGCTTTGGTGCTTGAGGTTATTACTGCGTTATATGATACTATCATTGACGCTTATCCTCATTTTGAGTTTGAGTTTATTTGTAATGATATAAATAACACTATTGCTTTTAATCAGATGAGGACCATCTTTAAAAAGCACATAGATAGTTTAACCGAAGCAGCCTCAAAGAAAGAAATAAAGAGCATTAGCTCTTTTGCTGATATACTTAAGCTATCCCAGGCAATTAAAAAAGAAGTGATTGGTCAAGATGATGCGTGTGATAAAACTGTTAACGCTATTAAATTGATAGTAGCCAATATTGATAATTTTAGTTCTTTGTTTTACATTGGCCCAACGGGAGTAGGAAAAACAAAGCTTGCCAAAGTATTAGGAGCGCGATATTCTGGTAACTTTTTTAAGGTAAATTGTGGTGAGTATGCTTCTGCACATGACTATGCTAAACTTATCGGGGCTCCTCCAGGGTATGTTGGACATACAGACTCAAGCTTATTGGGGGAGAAGGCAGCGGAGTCTAATGCGTGGGTGATTCTCTTTGATGAAATAGAAAAGGCTAACCCTAAATTCTATGATTTTCTCTTATCTATTTTAGATGATGGAACCTGCACAGACAACATGGGAAATGTATTGGATTTCTCTAAGTCCATTTTTATCTTTACTACCAACGTAGGGGTTCAAGACAACAGGTTGGGTGAACGTAGAGTAGGTTTTGGAAAGGAGGATATTAATTATGAGGACAATAAGGATGCTATCTTAGAAACGATTAAAAAGACTTTTAACCCTGAGTTTCTTAATAGAGTGGATCATTTTATCTTCTTTAACCGTTTGAGAGAAGAGGAATTAAAGACGGTAGCTAAGTTAGAATTGAATCATCTCCCTGTAAAAAAGCTCCCGTCATTACTTAACTACATTATTAGCCATTCCAATCATGCTGATTACGGAGCTAGAAATATAGCTAAATTCATTAAAAACAATATTGCAACTAAAGTTGCAGATGCAGTACTAAAAAAGCAACTTCCGATTGGGTCTGCTAGATACTATACCTTTAAGGTAAAAAAAGATAACTTATACATTTCTAATATAGAGGAGGAAAGTGATGGGTGGAAGAACGAGAAAACTACGGAATCGAGCTAGGCGAGAAGGTCCACAGGTTGCAGCCCCAGTTGCAGCCCCTGAGCCGGTTAAGACTGAAGCAAAAGCTAAGAAAAAATCTAAAAAGGAAACAACAACCAAACAAAAGGAGCTATAATATAGCCCTGATAGGCAACAGCCGATCAGTTGTTCTTTAAATTTTGAGAGAGAGGGATTTACGATCTTCATTCTAAGCCCTCTCTCTCATCTTTTGGGACAGTAGCTCAGTCGGTTAGAGCCCAGTCCTTATAAGGCTGAGGTCGTTGGTTCAAGTCCAACCTGTCCTACCATATCAAACTGAAATATAATACAGGGGTCAAACCAAAAAGGAAATTAATTATGAATGAAACTACAGAGAAATTTTTAACTGTTATGCTTGAAGGCTATAACAACAACATCCAGGGTATTGCACAATACATTGAAAATACCGAATCTCAGCTTAATGAAGCAAAAGAGCAACGAGACGAAATGATTACCAATGTTGCAGAACTTGAAGAGTTGTTAGGTGTTACTCATGATGAGGAAGCTGAAACCGAAGAGCCTGCCGAAGAAGTAGAAAAAGAAGAAGCTTTACTAACCGAATAAATAAAGTCGGGACGGTAGCCCAATCGGCAGAGGCAACAGACTTAAAATCTGTCAAGTGCGGGTTCAAGTCCCGCTCGTCCTACCATTAAGGTAGGGAAATGTCTAAGATACAGTTTATGATTAGGAGAGATCCAAAAAATCTCAGCCCAGAGGGTATTGAGTATTGGGTCTACGAAGAGGTTGTAGGAGCAGAAGAAAGAGGCAAGTACATAGTAGTAAGAATGCAGGACCGCTCTGCTATTATCCCCTCTTCTTGGGTTGTAGAGGCTAAAGAATTAAAAGAGGATTAAAATGATACAAGTTACTATTTCATATATTGAAAAGAGGACTCCTGATGAGAATTTTACCATTCTTACTTATTTGAGGGGGGACGGTTATTGGCAGTTCCTAACTCCTGATGGGTCTACCATAAACATCCCAGATCACGCTATACGAAGAATTGAAATTACTCCTTCTCATGGCGAAGCAGAATAAGTTAGATGTAGCTTACTTACAAATGGCCGACACTCTCTCCACTCTGTCTCATGCAGTAAGGAGGAAGGTCGGTTGTTTAATAGTAAAAGATACTCAAATTATATCAGAGGGATACAATGGAACTCCTAGAGGTTTTGATAATGGCTGCGAATATATCGACCATGTGGATCATATGTACACAAAGCCTGAGGTTCTCCATGCCGAATCGAATGCCCTTACGAAACTGGCTAGGTCTACTAATTCATCCAGCGGTGCTACTTTATATGTTACCTGCTCTCCTTGTTTTGAATGCGCTAAACTAATCATTCAATCTGGTATTAAGAGAGTGGTGTACCAACACCTGTACACTAATAAGGATTGCATAGAAGCCCTGGTTTTGTTAAAGAAAGCTAACATTACCGTTAAACAAATAAAAGAAATACAAAAAATTGCTTGATTTAGGCTCTGATTGTGGTATAATGGTCGCATGATTACAGGAAAACAATGGGAATTGATTGATGAGAAGTACGGGAAGCTGCTCTCAACAATTTGTACTAAGATTTCGGGAGATGCGGCTATCTCTAGCTTCGATGATAACTTACAGGATTTACGGATTGCAGCTATGGAAGCCGTAGCTGGGTTTTCTAAAAAGGAAGGTAAAGCGTTTGATGATTTTTGGGGAACTCCAGGCTTCAACAAGTATATGAAAACTTGTTTATGGAATTTAAAGAATAAGAAAGGCGGTAGAATTAGCAAGCGATATCATATCCATAAGAATACTGTGGATATAACAAAGTATAGTGATATTCTACTGGCCGAGAATCAAGATTCTTCCAGCGTATCCTTTGATACCTTCTTTGAAAAAGAGAAACATAACTTTAATGAAGATCAAAAGAGTGCTATAAAGAATATTGCTAATAATCCTACACTTATTAAACCTAGTGGTAAGATTAATATAAAACAGCTATCAAAACTAGTCGGATATTGCCCTGCAAAAACTCGAAAAATAGTTAAGAGTATAAAGAATAAACTAAATCTTGATCTATAAATAAACCCCGTATTATATCATGAAAGACCTACAAGAGAGAAGAGAAGAACTAGAGAAGAAGCTCAAGCGTAAAGAGGAGGTTCATTACAAGAAGCCTTATTGGCATAGCGAGGGTGCCTATCGAGATTCGGTGGGGGAGATTAGAGAGGTGTATGATAAACTGTTTAAGGTTGCTCTTGAACTTGGTGACCCTATTCCTGAGTGGATGTGATGGCACAACAGTTTTGGATTCACGATTGCGCCCGTATTATGATGGGGGTTGAAGAACTCTCACTGGATCTACGCAATTATTTAGATGATATTGAGATGTACGCCAATATTGCGGCTGGGAGCGTTCAGTCGAGACAGGTCGTTGCTATTGCTCTAGCATCTTATAGAAGAATCAGACTTGTGGAGAAAGAGGTGGACTATCTTTCGAAGAAGAGAAGAGAGGGGAAAAGAAATGAAGAATAATATATTTTCAGAGTTAGGGAACTCAGTTGGAGAAATAGTACATGATAAGCAGCTTGCTTATGGCGATTCTTTTGGTCGTAGTGGCGAATGTCTTAGACAAATGTTCCCAAAAGGCATCGAGCTTAATCAGTACGACGATCTACTCACTATCGCTAGGATTCTTGATAAACTGTTTAGGCTTGCCAATGATCCTCGCGCTTTTGATGAGAATCCCTATCAGGATATTGTTGGATACGCCCTCTTAGGTATGAATAGACATTATACTGAAAATAGTAGTGACACGGTTGTTTCCGATGACTATGATGATATTGACCAGTTGATGTAGGAGAAAAATATATGAATTTACAACAAGTACAAAGTCTTTTAAATAGGCTAGATGAGATGGGTATCCTGAATCCAGCAACCTATTCGCTTGGGTTGAACGATGACCCAAACAAAGTAAGGTTCATGGATGATTACACTAAGCAAATGCAGTGGATTACAGACGCTTATGCGGTGTTGATGCACTTTGGAGATCAGCAAGACAAAAGTGAACAAGTACAAAGTCTTTTAACTAGGCTAGATGAGATGGGTATCATGAATCCAGCAACCTATTCACTTGGGCTGAACGATGACCCAGACAAAGTAAGGTTCATGAATGATTACACTAAGCAAATGCAATGGATTACAGACGTTTATGCAGTGTTGGAGTCTTTTGACGGTCTGCCGAAAGTCGATGATCTTGATTCCGTTGCAGCGAGGCAAACAATCAAGAAGGCTACCAAAAAACAATCTTAGCAGTACCTAAGTACAGCAATAACAAGGAGTTAGGGAGCCAAGTAATTTGGTTTTTCCCTTGCTCCTTGCTCTAATTATGGTATAATAGGAGCATGATCAAGACAAATGAGCAAATGCTTCGGGAGAAGTGGCCTGAGAGGGCTGCGAAGGCTGCTAATGGAAGCCGTAAGGAGGCTATTTACCTTATGTGCATCAACTGTATCGGCACCTCCCAAGAAG
>Ga0080013_1003716_pt1 | contig 15684 bp, 14 predicted proteins | sample ETNvirenome_6_85_FD_69236 | JGI IMG/M metagenome (GOLD analysis project Ga0080013, IMG submission 69236) | Marine viral communities from the Pacific Ocean - ETNP_6_85 (SPADES assembly) (version 2) | ecosystem: Environmental > Aquatic > Marine > Oceanic | place: Pacific Ocean | collected 2013-06-19
GAAGTTTCCCATCCCCCCACGCTCCTGGGCAACCTGATCAGTCTCTGCCGGAGACATGCCCCAGGTTGACCTGAATTGAGTCCCCGCCGCTGGCCCGGTGCCGTCATACCTCCTCCCACTTGCTGTTGGCTGACCGGGGACGCCGACAGCTTGCGCTGCCTGGGTGATGGCCCCAGCCTTACCCGGAGGCATGCCCCCAACTCCCATGGCAGCGCCTGTCGCCATCTGTGGGTCCAGGTACTTCAGCTGCGAGCGGAAGTCGAAGATATCCCCGCCCGAAGCATGGGCCTTGCCCATCCCCGCCAAGGTACCAAGCCCCGCGCCAAGCCACGGCATACCAAACGCCGAGCCAACCGCTGTCCCAAGAAGAGACCAGTTGAGCCAGTTAGAAGACCTGCGCTTTGCCTCTGCTTCCTGGCTCAGCTTCGCCTTCCGAATGCCCCGCTCTATCTTCTTGCGGGTGTCGTCTGTCCACTGGTTTCTCGCGCCCGCCACGCCCCGGAGGTAGCGCATGCTCCCTCCCCGAGACTGCTGCGCCTGCTGCATCTGGCTGTGTGGATCGTCAAATTGATACGCCATCTCTCACCCCCTACTCGTCGTAGTTAATGTAGCCCTTTTCTATGAGGAAATCCTCAAGAGCGGACGGGCCCGGATATGCCCCGTTGTTTTCATGGAGGTAGCGGCTGAAGAACTGATGAACCTCCTCGGACTTATTCCTGTTTCCGCCCCACTTATAGTCGCCATCTGTGCCGTACAGGAAGTTACTCTCGCCGATCCACGACTCATCAAGCCCCACCACTTCCATCATGCGCGTGATTGCACCTATCATCTTACGGCTGCTGATCGGGTAGTCGTGATTGCCGTATTTCCACTGATTGGTGCCGCCCGTGGTCCACGACTCCTTAGCACCAGCCATCATAGGAGCACCGCCCTCGCCCCCCTGGCCACCGCCGGCCTCCTTCTTATAGATATCCACGGCCTTATCGTAGTCACCAGCATCGATGGCCTCATGGTACTCAGGCGGAAGATCAACATTCATTCGAACAGCTTCAAGCTCAATCTGGTGAGCCTGGTCCCTTGATGACATTTCGCGGCCATATTTCCTGTTGATGTCTCGTTCCTTGAGTTCAAGCTGCCTGTCGAGCCAGTTGAGCTGGAGGTTCCGCGTCTTCTCTCGTGCCGATGCCGTGGCCTCTGCCTTCTCGCGAGCGCCGAGCGTAGCGGTTGTTGCCATACCGCCCATGAGCCCGCCGCCCACGGCTCCACCCATGGCTGCGTTCATCTCAGCCTGACGCCTCTGCGCCCGTGCGATATCCGCGTCGATACCCTGAAGGGCTGCCTCTTCGTCGGCCTTGGCTTGGGCTATGAGGTCTTCGTACTGAGAGCGCTCATCTGCGTATGGGTCACCGCCTGTTGCCGCGCCGCCTTCCTCCCCGCCTTCATCACCGAGCTGAGGGCCTTCGCCTGGTAGCTTGGGAGTTGTTGGATCTTGCCCTGCGTCTGGATCACCCTGATCCTGGGGCGGCTGAGCGCCCCCTCCCTCTTCCCTTTCTCGCTCTTCCCGCTCTCTCCAGTCTGTGCCCGTGTCGGGGGTAGTGCCACCGCCCTGCTGCAAGAATGGGTCATCGATGACTTGCCCCGGATCTACACCGCCTTGCGCTGGATCCCATGGCTGCTGAGCACCTTCCTCCCTCTCTCGCTCCTCGCGCTCCCTCCAGTCCGTGCCCGTGTCGGGAGCCTGGGCCCCACCAGGCCAATCCCCGCCACCACGAGGAGTCATCTGACCCATCCATCCGCCTACATGGGGCGGTAGCTGCGCCTGGCCCTGCTGCTGCTGCTGCTGTTGCTGTTGCTGCTGCTGTTGCTGTTGCTGCTGCTGTTGCTGCATTCCTGTCGGCATGCCGAGCGTCTGCGCGCCTTGCGGGGTTTGAGAGTACTGGGCTGGATCAATGTATGGGTTGTATGGCTGCTGTGGCTGCCGCTGCGGCTGCTGCCCACCAGCTACGCCACTGCCGGGGATCGGCCCGACATACCCGCCCTGCTGTGGCTCCCGCTGCGGCTGCTGCTGCTGCTGCTGCGGTGGATTCGGCAGACTCGGCAACCCTTGCGGCTGTTGTTGCGGTGGATTCGGCAACCCTGCCACCGGGAGCTGAGGAACCCCAGGGAGAGCGGGGCTCTTCCCCCGCGCGGGTGGCTTCTCTTTGCGCTTGCGCATGGCTGCCTGGTCGATACGCTGAAGGTTTGTCTGGCGCGAATTGCTGGGCGAATTGCCGCCCATCCCCGGGGCCCTTGGGGCACCACCTGCCGGATTGTACATCATGGGCATCGTCTACTCCTAAGCCTGCAAGTCTCGTTCAAGTAAAAGGGTCACCCCGATGTGACCACCAGCGTTCAGGACAGCCGTACCCACTGTCGCCCCCTGCCTCAAAACGAGAACCCGGTTCTGACTGGCATGATAAGCTACAGCCGCAGCATCGATAGTACATTGTCCCGAGTTGTAGAGGTTGTTCGTATCAATGGTCATCGACTCCTCGTCAACAAGAACGGAGGAATCAGACAGGCTCCCTGAGCTGTAATACCCCAGGACCACATCAATCGTTCCGGCAGCTGTCCCAACGTCCTCGCAGACCCATGCCGCAGCCTTGAGGGTCCAGTCGTTTTGCGTTGAAGACAAACCAGGAAGAGGGGCCACTGCAATAATCGCCGCCGCGCTGCCCCATGTGTAGCTGGGGTTAGCGAGTACGACAGTGACATACTCCTTCGCGGCAGCCAGCTTGCTGATCGCAATACCCGCAGCCGCCTTGATGTCGGAGTTGTCTATCGCGCCGAACTTATTCGCGATTGACGAGAAGTTGCCATCAAGCTCAGACTTGATAATCGTGCTCGAAAGAGATGTGTTTAACGTTAGAGCCATGCTCTTCTCCTACATAATCTCGTCACCGGTCTTCGATAGATACATCACCCAGGGAACATTTACCGCGTATTCCTTGGAGTAATTGCTTAGTGGTACTTTAGCAGGCAGCGGCCCCAGGGCGCTAGTCATAGCGGCTGCATCGTAAAATGCCGGCACTATTCGGTGAGCCGAGTTCTCCACACACGCCAACCCAACCCCTAAGCCTACATTGATGCCCAGGTAGTACGGGCTTCCTTTTCGCAGAACTGCCGGGCTCTTCAGCTCTCGCTCAAGAACCCCAGACGTACCGGCGTCAAAGATCAGGTCTGTCCCGGGAACCACCCGAAACTCCTTTTTCCCGTACTCGGACCCATACCTGTAGACACCAAAGCGAACGTACCTGTTTACAGATGGTGCCGTGGTCATTCTAAACCGAGCCTTGAAAATCTCCACGCCAGACACCAAAGGGGGGAAGGCAAAGAGGTAAAGGGCGAACTTGTTCCATGTCGAGACAGAACCATCTGAGACCAGCGCGCTGATGTCAGCCGCGTAAGGGTCTAGTGTCGAGATGAACAAGCCGTCATTAACCGGCATCTCGCGCACGCGCGCATTGCGGCTCTCCGCCTGGTTGATGTAGGCATCGGGTCCCCGACGCTCGCCTCTTCCGTGTGGTACCCCAGCCATCGCTATCTCCTGCCACCCGAGAGATAGCCAATATCAATACCCGCGATTGTCATGGGAGTGTTCTTCGTTGAGTGCGAGACCTTCACCTGGAACCAGTCACCCTGCTTTCGAAACGAGAGTCGCCGAGGTCTTCGCCTGTCTAGGACATACTTGTCCGTCCCGTCGACCGCTGCTCCATACGTCGCGTCTCCCGAGTTTGTGAGGTCTAGCGCCCCCGTCGTCTCATTGTTCTCGTCATCGTTATGCCGAACAGCCACGGAGAGCGATGAGGTGTGGTTATCACTAAGCACCTCAGTCTGCCGAACGGTTATCTTGGTGTTCAAGTTCTCACCAATGCGCTGTGTTAGGACATTGCTGCTGATAGCGGCCCCATGGTCATGGTTGCCCACCCCCATTTCGAATATCTGAACATGCTGATTGACGAAATAGAGCCTCTCGTTGTCGTAGGTATCCTCATCGGAGACCCACAGCTTCGCAGGCACATCCCATATCCACCAAGCATTGTTCTGATAATCATAGACCAGTGTCTTGTTGTTATCTCGTGACCCATCGGCAGCCACAGAGAGGAGATAGCAGTGGTGGGTGCGCCAGTTGGCGGACACCGCCACGGAGCGCCGCGATGGGTTGATTGATTGGACGGTTTTCTCAATTCGGTCAGACAGCTTTGCGATATTGGGTGTCCCATCAAAACGATACACACCGTCCTCGGCCAGAAAGATAAGCCCACCGCGAACCTGCTGGATGCTAGAGTTACTAACGCAGCCCACGCCCGCCACCACCCTGATGGGGGTGAAGTGGTCGATGCCTGTTGCCTGGTTTTCGCCTGTTGCAACCATGATCCAGATTGAATCTGACTTAAACACAACAACACTCTCGCCGAGGGCGGATAATCCCGTAATGGGGCTGTTGTCATCCTCCATCAGGGGCTGAAACGAGAGCGCCGACCAGACCTTGTGCGCCGGGGAGGCAGCACTCCATTTCACGGTAAATGGCTCGCCCTCTATGCCCGCACACCAGAGTCTTCCGTTGTAGAAGGTGATGAACCTTGCACGGGGCCACTCTTCAAGGAGAACCAAAAACTCTTTGTTGTATTTCGCCTTCGGCCCAACGTTAAAGTCAGACTCATCGACCCTTGCCAGGTCTGCTCCCACGGTTGAGCTAAGATCATCAGAAGAGGTAAACTGCATAACCATTCCGGCATAAGCGACAAACGCTTCGTCGAACTGGGGCACCACCGCGATACTCGCAATACTGTCCTCAACCACGCGCCGGGTTGCGCCGGATGCGCTATAGTCCTCAAAGTCCAGGGTTGAGCCAAGCAGCGCCTGCGTTCCTGCTCCCGGGTTGTAGATATAGAAGTAGCGCTTCTTTGTTTTGAACTGGGCGACGAACAGTCCCCGGCTCGGGTCGATATCGGCAGAGGTTACGCTGGCGTGCTGGTTTAAGCCTGCGTCATTCGCTATGACCACCTCGCCATCAAGAACAGCATCCTGAATCGTGAACCGAATGTAGTAGGCTGCCTGGCTGTTTATGGTGGAGCTTGCCCAGTCACCGGGTGAAACAAAGGTGAAGTCGGCGAACTGGCTCTCCGTGTTTCCGAGGTGCTTTCCTACCTTATTGCCGACCTGCTGTCGCTCCGTAACCCGGAGATACTTCCACTCCGTCCCGTCCCAGTATTCGGTCTTCGCCCATGACGCATTAGCGTTTTGTTTAATGGCCTTTCCGGGGATGCCCGATGCTGTTGCGCCAGCATAAGGGGACACAAGGGTCAAAGCTGTGTCGCTAGCGATTGCGGCCACAACATGGTACTCTGTCCCGGTAATTATCGATCCCCCCACCACAAGTTGACTCGTAAAAGCTGTGCTTGAACCGCTGCTCACTGCCGTAGACCCGTTGGTCACAGTGAAGGTTCCAGACAGGACCTTGATGTCCATCTTGAGCCTGATGCCGAGCAGCTTGTCGCTATCATTGCTTGACGTGAGGTCTGAGATCTCATTGAACCCAAGGAACCAGTAACTGCCAACAGCCAGGTTGGAGACGTCGAGGGTCTGGCCCTCAGTTGCGGTGGTGTAGGTGGTGCTGACTAGCTTGTGGCAAACTTGTGATTGAGCGGTGGTGGTTTCACCCGCAGCAAAGAGACTGCTATGCCCAACATAACCCGGTCGCTGTTCGACGGCCCCATTCGGGGCCCATACATTGAGCGCATCGGCGCACTCGTCCGGGTCGGCTAGGTCAGCCTGCTGGTTGATTCCCTTGTTGCACTTGAGCACCAAGTGCTTGTGATTCTGCCGACCCATTCCAGCTCCATGTTACGCTTCCGGTTGCACTTCCGCGCTCTTCCGGCGACGTTTCGCCTTGGTTAGTTGCTTCTCAGCCTTCTCGACAGCATCATCTGATACTATCCCTTCTGGCTCAGGAGCCCCTCTCACGAACTCTTCGAAGTCTCGTCTTGATGGTACCGGGTAGCGTGGGTCCACCAGACGGAAGTACAGGCGCTTCACGGTGAGGCTCTTCTCTTCCTCAATGTGCGCCCGGATCTCCTCGTCCTTCCGGTGGTTACGCTTCTTCGCCTCGCGCGCGACCTGCTCCTCGCTTCGGCCAAGCTCAGCCTGTGGGTCCATGAGCTTGAGGTAGGAGCGCAGGTCATCGAGGGACCAGTCGTCAATGTTCTCTGGACGCGGCTCGAATGTGGTCGGAGCGCGGGACTTGATAGAGGCCCTGCGGAAGTGGGGCTCACCCGTAGCGTCACGGTTCAACCACCATCGAGCTTTCGATGAAGGCATTGGTCGGCGCTTGTACGGGGGGATTCGAATCTCTTGCTTACCCAGGTTGAGGGCCTCGGTTGCCCCGTCCTTCGCGACATACTCGCGCATGCCCATATCGCAGTGAAGCACTAGCGGTCTTGGGGGCTTGTTGGGGTTGTCCGTATCAACCATCTGCCACTGGCGATTGACGAAGAGCTTGGCCTTAACCTGCTCAGGAGCATCAGGGTTCCCGGTCATATTGGCCACCCAGACAATGTCGGGAGACTGCTCCTCGTACACGCCACCGATATCGTCCTGAACAAGGCTGACGAGCGGTGCTCGAATCTCAAGGAACTTATCAGCAACGGGCTGAACGAAGTCATTCTCTTCGTGTGGGCCCATTACGATCTGTCGTCCGTCATAGACGATATTCTGGGCTACCCCGGTATTATTTCGTAGTCTAATTAGTGCCATCTCAACCCCCTTAGTAGATGAAGTCCGCCGAATCCGGATAGGACGTTCTTATGCTCACAATGTCGGAATGAGGCCTGCCTCGGCTCATGTCCTTGTATAAATCCATACGAAGCTCTTCCCGCTCACTCATCCATGAGGGGGGAGCCATCTCGTCAGCCCGTGTCCGAAGATCGATAGCCGCCGAGTAGAAGATAAGCTCATGGTGGTCAGACGGCACCAGCTCAGGAACGTCGTCATCGTTGAGCATCTTCTCTGGTTCGGGCATAAACTCGAACCGCAGGGTTTTATCCTCGTTAGGACCGGTCTGTCCCCATTGAAGAGTTACCCTGTTCTTCCAGAACACGTCACCGAGGAATCCTCGCTCATCAAAGATAACTGCGGTGCCGGGATCTGTAGACGTAACGTCAGTAACCTTGCAAATCTGAGCACCCTTTAGGGTGTCAGGCAGAAGGAACGTCACGTCATCAGTCTTCCACGTCAGGTCGGTGGTCGTTGAGAAATATCGCCGGATACCCTCTTGCCTAGCCTTCCGGTACTCCCGCGCATACGCACGGTTGATTGCATTCTTTATCTGAGTCGCAGAGAAGTCTTGATCAGCCTGGAGGCTGTTGAAGTTAATCAACTCGCTAACTTCATCCTGTAACTCTTTAAAGTTCATGCTGTCACCGGGGGTAGCTCGAATGAATCCTCTATAGTCCCACGCGCCTCAACCTGCTTCTCAAGCTTCTCGACATCTGGCCTAGCGTGCTTATTAGCCATGATTACTGTGGCTGCATCTGACTTGTTGGATTCCTTCACCAGGTCACCAGCCACAACATGCCCCACGTCATCAATCGTGCTCGCCAAGGTTCGACCCTTCTCACGTGCGGATTCGCGCATTCTTCGCTCAATAGATGTCATCCATCGTTTTATTGATGTCAGAAACCGGCCACTCAATACGTCTCTAGTACTGAGGTCGTAGTCTTCATCCAGTGTTGCGACGAATACAGGAACACGGAACGCAGGGTCCCAGTCAGGAGAGCAGCCACCGTTCTTGTTGTAGACAGGACCACGCTCGACACGCTTAGTGCGAACCTCGCCGTCTTCACCTCGAACAGCCTCAGAGCCCCACAACATACGGTAGGTAGTGAGGTCGTCTGTCTTCCCAGTGTCGCTAATATGGTAGAGCTGAACCAGGGCGAATGACCCTGGGTTCAGTTCACCATCGTACTTCTTGTCTCGACCCGCCCACGCTAAGCGCAGTTGCGGATGAAGATCGTGAAGCCTGCGACACACCCAGCCTGGCGCGTGCATGTCTAGCTAATGCCGCCCGCAGCAGCATCCTTAAAGGTCACATACACCTTCACGATGGCATTCGTAATATCTCCGCCCTGGGGCACAGTGAAACGAATGCTGACGGTGTTGGCAGATGTGCTGGATGACTCCCAGGACATTGCAATGGGGTCCTGAGAGGTAGGCGCAGTAGTAACTACGTGCGACACCTTGTACGGAGTAGCCCCCGAGGGACCACCGTGTGACATTGCAATCAATGCGCCAGCAGTAATTGCGCTAAGGGTGGTCTCTGTTTCGGTGACATCACCAAACAGGGTTCCCTTGTTTCCACTTACAGTTGCAGACATAGTCTATCTCCTTACTGGTGTCCTGAGAACCAGGATACGAGGGTTACGGGATCACCGGTGGCTTGGCCAACACAGGCGATGAACGGAATCACAACATCGCCATCATCAAAGGTCTGCGCCAGCGTAGTTGTTGGGGCAGCGCCATCAATCAGGTATGTGACAACGCCAGCAGCGCTAACAAGAACACTGAGAGTCTTGGTTTCCCCGTCAGCCCAATTGTCGGTGGTATCTACGGTGGCATCGTTCCCATTCAGTGAATGGTAGATCTCAATGTCAGCAGTAGCAGATCCCTCGGGACCGATTGCCGCCATGTCAGTGTATGCCGTTTTCCAGTCAGCAAAAGCCGGCGTGTCATCAACAAAGGCAGCTTGCTTACGAAAGCCAACGGCGACAGGACTATAGTCCGAAACGTCATCAATCAGCAGCTTAACATCAAAACGAAACGCCGCATCGGTTCCAATGGTGTAGCATGGGCCCGTGCTGTTAAGACTGTCAGCGACAATAATCTCACACTGATCATTATCAACCGCATCAAGTGAGATGTCTAACCCGACACCGGCAACCTTAACCGGAACAATGAGCGCACTTGCCTCACCATGCCAGATCTCCAGGCAACTACCATTGGCGAACATCCACTGGTTGGGCTTGTTGTCCGTTCCCGCAGCGACACCCGTCTGACCGCCGACGTGAACTAAGTGCACCTCCGGCTCAGGCATGCCGAGAAAATCTACATAAGTTTTCTTCTGAATAGCCATTTTCTAATCTCCTAAATTCGTACACACAAGACGTACAGCTCACCGGTTCCCGATGCGCTTGTAGCCACTAGTTTTCCGTCCTTGTCCACTTCATAGTAGGCATCAACAATCTCGTCAGCCCGACCAATGTCATTGTCCCCAGCCATGGCTGCGGTCGTGGCAATGGTATTAGTGCCGTCAGTCAGCGTAACAATCCCACAGGCTGCGTCTGTAGCATTGCACCACATGTCAACAACTCGGACTTTGAAGTCCAGGTTGCCAACCAGTGTTGCTGCTGTAGTACTCACTGATGCGTGTAAAATGAACGGTGGTGTTCCCAGTGTGTTCCCCTTGCGAGAAAGAGCACGCCCTGAGATACCTCTTCTGTCTGCCATAATAATTCTCCTCCAAACCAACCAGAAGGGGGACCATCGGCCCCCCTCCCAGAATCATTAATATGCAGTTGCCATGCTGGCGTTGAGGTCTTCAATCTTCCCACTGGTGTGGCGCTCTTTGATGTACATCTCTGCAATCTCGATAGCCGTGGCAGTGTAAACACCGGAGACGTCTGACCGCTTGAAGATGCTTCCACCTTCACGCCGCCATCCCAGCTGCTTCTGGACCGCTCGATAAATCTTTGAGAAGTCACAGAAGAACATCTTGTTGTGCAAGCAGTCGGTATCGACAATGATATCGATTCGACCGAGGGCTGACTGGAACGCCGCTACAGCGAGTCCGCCAACCTTACTTTCAGGAGTCAGACGAAGTTCACCTTCGTACAGCTCTTCGACATTGATTGCCTGCCAGCTGTCGCAAAGAACGGAGAGTCCGTCCGATGGACGCTCTGAACCGGAGCGAGACTGGATACTAGCCAGCATCTGTCGGAACAGGGCAGGGGTGAGGTCCCGGTTGGTTCCAGCGTTACTAAGAACGGTGGAGGTGTACCGGGGGTTGTTGGTGATGTTGACCGACTGAAAGGACGTGGTGTCCGCGTCGTCAATCAGCTTATCCAGGCCAGTTACTGCACGGTTAATGGCACCGTTCCAGACGAGCTTATCGGTAGCAGCTGCGCCGCTCGGGTCAAGGCCGCTGAAGTTAACCAGCGAGTTGCCCGATGCATTGAGCGCTTGCTCAACGTTGCTAATCGTAATGTCGCCGCGATTGGTTGCCAGGCTGGTGTCGTACTGCTGATAAGTACCCCCATCCCAAAGCATCCGTGCGTCATCAACCTGAACGTCAATCTGGTTGCTGCCCGATGCAGAACCAATGTTCTGGACAGTTGCAACAGACCCATCTCCGTTACGGAAGAAGAATCCGTTCTCAAACTTCAGGATGTTGTTCATGAGGCCTTTGACCTCAGAAGTGACAACATCTCGTGCTACGTTAGGCGACTTGGCCGCAGTTGCCATGGCACCGTCAGTAATCTGAACAGAGCCTACGGTAAACTTACGGAACGCCTTGTAGGTATCGTAATCTTGCTTATCAGCAGTCGGGAACGCGCCACCATCTTCGACGTATCCGATTGCAGTACTTCGCGCAGTATGGAGACGACCCTCGATATGAGAACCAGTCCACTTGTCCTGCTGGCGAACCAGCGAACGCGCTTTCGATGTATGGTTAAGAGTCTCAACCACGCCGTCTAAGAAACGGGTGAACGTGAGACCCACGTTGTCAATATTTACACCAGCCATAACCTACTCCTTATGCGACTGGAGGCTCATTGGCCGCAATCCAGTCGACGTGAGAATCAAAACCTGCCTTGCGGAGCTGCGCCAGGCTCGGCATTGATAGCCCGCCCTTTGCCTGTCTCCGCCCTGCGGGTGCCGGCTTTGGAACTGCTCGGCTCTTGCGTACTTTCTTACCCTCACCATTCGACCGGGTTTTAAGCCGGGCCATATGGTAATTGTCCATGTACGCCTTGAGCTTTCCAGCAGCTTCCTTCGGCTCAATTCCAAATGCACCTGCGTACGCTAAGATCATCTCGTCAGCTTCCGCCGAGAGACGACTCGCATCTTCCTGTGCAAACCCATTCAGAAGAGTTTCGGATCGTGCCTGCTCAGTCTGCTGGGTGTAGTACGCGTATCGCGCATTACGCTCAGTCTCCTGCCTGGCATTCGCCCTCGCCTGCTTCTCTTGGTCCAGCTCTTTGCGTAGCGAGGCAACCTGTTCGTTGACCGCACCACTAGATTGCGCGCCAGCCTCTTGGAGGATGTCACGCTTGAGCTGTTCAAGAGGAGTCAGTTCCTTGTACTCCTCTGCCTGTTTTCGCTGTTGGAGCGATTGCAGCTGTTGTTGCTGCATCTGTAACTGCTGAGACAGTGCGTTCGCATTACCGGCCTGGCTCATCTGATGCTGCACGTACTGCTGCATCTTGGCCAGCTCTTGCTGGTAATACTGCTGCTGCTGCCCTAGCTGCTGCTCCAACTCCTTCGTGCGGCCCGATAGGGTTTGAATCCTCTTCTGCGCTCTCGGAGTAGGCTCTGTTGCCTGCTCTTCCTGCCCTTCAAGGGACAAACTATCGATCCCACGATCTACTTCATCGGGTTCCGGCTCAGCATCTTCTGAGTACCCTGACTCCTGTCCAAGCTCATCACTGAGCCCTTGAAAGTCCGAGTAGTCCTCCAGCGCAGAATCATCTACCGCGCCTTCGAGTGGTAATCCTTCGTTGTCCGAAACATCACCGACATCACCCATCGACACATCAGCCATTCTCAACCCCTCCAGCGAATTACGTCCGCAACACGATTACAGGTGCACTCGTCGGTTACGGCGATTACGTCGCGACACGGGTACCTTCGACTGCAATGCAATTAAACAACTGTAGACAGGTCATGTCAACAAACGTTTCACGTGGAACGCTTATGTAAACAGATGGATACAAGGAAGTGAGAGATAGGGGGGGGTCTCACTACCCTGGAGAGCTGCGGTTTCTGCGAATTCTGCGGTTTTCAGCCTTCGCGGTTCTGCTGAACCCTGGCCATATTCTCAGCTGCCCGGTCGGCTTGCCCGACCTGGGCCCCAGCATCAGATGCGACATCGCCACCAGAGGCCATATCAGTACCTAATCTGCCGGGATTGTTAGCGCTTCCGCCTGGGGCGCTCTGGTCTGGACCACCACCAGGACCACCGGGCATACCGTCGACGGGGACGGGTGGTTGACCCTGCATCGCCCAGCCAACGTAGAACATCCACAATTGACGCACCTGGTCACGGAGCGCAGGGTCTGCTCGTCGCCCTGGTCCACGGAGCCAGCCGAGTAGCTCCTCCCCAAAGATCATGGGGTCGTCCTCGATTGACGGAACGAACTGCTGGCCCTTCTCAATGAGGTATGGAATCCTCGAAGCCACTGCTCGCTCACTCGCCTCATCGTCATAGCCAACCTGAGGCATCTTAATCTTCGCATGCCGCATGAACGCTTTGATGTCAGGCGCTCCCGTCTGGGGGTCCATGAACACACCCGCATTCATGAGGTCCAGGGCCTGGGTCATACGGACGGCAGGGTTCCGGCTGAGACCGTCCTCCTGCTCGATTTGAATGTCGTATCCTGGCTGGAGACGGATCTCATCGAAGGAGTAGGTCTGCATTCCATCCGCACCTGCGGTCATGAACTTGCGCTCAGGATGGTAGTACATCTGCACCAGCATCAGGATACAGCGGTGCATCTCACGCCACTCGCTGTTGTTGCGCATGAGAATTGGGCCCACTTGTTGGTCTGATTCGGCCTCGATAATCGCCATAGCCCGCCCGTTGGGGTCAGACATGGAGATACCAGCCTCCTGCTCGGTAACCGCAGCTTGCATCCGTATATCGGCAGCGAGTTGCGCATTGCGTCGAAAGATATCAGCGGGCACTGGTGGCGGGCTCTCGAAGTAGTTCCGCCCCGCAGCCGCATTGTAGCTCACGACCTGAGCGGACGTAGCCGACAGCTCATCAGTGGTGATACGGGAGCCGATGGCCTTGAAGAACTTGGGCCGGAGCAGAAGCTCCACATGCTCACGAATCTGGGTCTCGATTTGGTTGATTTCACGCTGCCGGTGCCACGCCTGCGCAGCGAAGGGCTCACGCCAGAACTCCCCATCGTTCTTATCGAACCCGAAATGGTAGAACGGGAAGCGCCGGAATGCCCCATACGGGGAGTCCATCACCTGCACGACGAGATCGTTCACCATGTACATGATGCGACCATGCCGATACATCGGAGTCGGGGCCTCATGGAACTCAAACACGTAGCAGTGATCATCGAGTTCTTCGATGGTTCCGTAGCTGTCGATCTGGTTGTAGCGAAGCTCAGCTGTCCGGTCGGTCATAATCCCGTCATCGCTGCGGAGGATGTTTCCGAACTCTGGGAACCTTTGACGCGCTGTGGCAACAGGCACAACCTCACGGAAGCAGACCATCTGGGCCTGCTCTAGGGACTCCGCACCCGGGTCAATGAAGACGTCACGAGGGTCCCGAACGTGAACCTTCACGTCGCCCTCATTGGCCTCAACCAGGTCGGGAATTTCTTCGCCCTGGGGCAATGGCCCCAGCTGCTCATACTCCGGCGGACCCGGAGGTGCATCAGGCATTACCCCGGTAGCCGCATAGGACTCTTCCGCCATAGCCATGGTTGCTTGCATCTTCTGCTGCATGAGCATCATCTCTTGCTCGCGCTGAAGAGAGCATTGAGGACACTCCTCCCCGAGTAGCTCATCGCCATAATCGTAGAAGTCACAGACCTCGCAGAACGTGATGTCAGCACCCGCCGAATAGTCCCAGCTCACCTGCATAAAGGCGTTACCCGCCCACGGTAACTTGTTGTTTACGTCCAGGTATTTGACGTCGAGGTTCTCTTTGCGCCGAACGTACTGAAGGAATGCGCTCGCTGCGCGGGCAGCATGCTGCTCCTCAACGTCTGTGGTGGCAGGAAGCACGGTACAGGTCGGGATGCTCCGCGTCAATTTCCCTACAAGAGATCTAGCTGTTGGCCGTAACACGTTGTTAACACTACGTAATCTCTTAGAGTCCTCCGCCGTAAGCCGAACGACCTCGCCCGTGTCCTTATGTCTAACAACGAGCTGGTCTCCTTTGAGGTAAAGACGGAACAGCTCCCAGTCCCGGTCGTACGCGGACCTGGATTCGTGTGACTTGATGAACCACTCCTGGAGATTTGTCCCCAGCTTCTTCAGGTCATCCGATTGGGTGTGTGAGTCTGGCGGGGTATACCCGTCAGCAATCCCGGCAAAGTCCTGGCTGTCACCGTCCTGAGGCATCAGTATTCTCCGTCGTCACTCGCTGCCTGGTTCTTCTGGGCAAAGGCCTCCGAAGCGCGGGACTTGGTAGCAGCCCGCTCCATGAGCATCTTGTGAATCATCTTCTGGTATTGCATCATATCGCCCCCGCCAGGAGCCTCATTCGGCTGCTGCATCTGGGCTGGAGGACCCTGCTCTGTCGGCATAAACTCCGGGTCTATCGGAAACATGCCGTCGTCACTGACCGGGTTTTCGACCGGCTCGTTCAGAACCTCGTCGTCGTAGAGGTCCTCCGGTTCCAGGGGCCCGTGGTCATCCATGGTCTCATAGCCCGCCGGCTGTCCTACTGAATCCTTGTATGGCATGTCATTGTCCTAACGTATCCAGGAGAGCTGGGTCATAAGCAACGGGTCTGTCTGACTGATTCAGCAGCATCTCCATCATGACCTGACGACGGTACTCGCTCAGATCCATGGCGGGCAAGCGCATGGGGTCCATGTTCACAGGGGATGGAAGCTGGGGAAGCTGCTCATAACCCGCCGTGTATCTGCCAGCTGATGGACCCGGTGCGTGGAGGGTGCCTGTGTCCTGAAGCCGCTGGGCCATGCCCATCAGTGCTTCTTCTTGCCGCTGCCGCGCCTCGGCTCGCTTATCTTGCTTCATGAGCTGCGAGATGTACTGAGCCTGATCCTGGATCTCTCTCGCCCTTCTTCCTGTTCTCGCCTGCGCGGCACCCTGCCGGACTCGCTTCCGGTGAGCCATCTGTTGGGCCATTGAGGGGTCCTCGCCGGCAGGATCCAGGCCGTAAGAGCCCCAGTATCCGGGATCTCTCTCCCTCGCCATATCGAAAGCCGCACTCCGCGCCTCATCCTCAGACAGCCCGGCCTGAAGGCCGAAATCAACCGCCTCGCCAAAGTAGTCCATTGGGCTTTCCCCTGTGGATGTTGGGGTGTCCGCCTGGGGCATCAGGCGCCGAAGCTCCTGTGGTATATCCGACAAGGACGCTGCTGGGGTGCCCGCCTCGAACTGCCTGTACTGAGCGTACTCACTCAGGTCCATTGGCGGAGCCTGAAGCGGGGCCTGCATGGCCGCAACGTGCCCGCTAAGATCCATGGGCGGAGCCTGAAGTGGGTCCCTGGCGATGTCCGGAGGACCGGGGGCATACGGTGTGGTTGCAATGTCACCACCCATCAGGTGTCGCGGGCTTGCCATGTTGTAGCTGTAGTCCACCCCCGGAGGCATGGGGTCTAGCTGCTGCTGAACCGTTGACCGGGGGTCGTACTGAGGGTCGGCAGCGCCCGTTTG
>Ga0080013_1003718_pt1 | contig 15683 bp, 17 predicted proteins | sample ETNvirenome_6_85_FD_69236 | JGI IMG/M metagenome (GOLD analysis project Ga0080013, IMG submission 69236) | Marine viral communities from the Pacific Ocean - ETNP_6_85 (SPADES assembly) (version 2) | ecosystem: Environmental > Aquatic > Marine > Oceanic | place: Pacific Ocean | collected 2013-06-19
AACGTCTGAAGGAAGTGTTATAACTTCTCTTCCCGGTGGAGCTACACACCGGTTAAAGGTAATTTACAATAAACACTTTGTTGTTTAATGTAGGTTGACTCACGTAGCGGTGATAGTTTTACCTGTAAGTGTCTTCACAAAGATCTGCATATTACTACTTATAAGCAACATTTCTTTAATTCTTTTTAGCTTCTTGAGCTATACACATTTAAAGTGGTCGTAGTTCAATGTAAAAATGCCACGAAAGAGACAAAAAGTTCGGGTGGTCAAAGTTCAGCTGCGCAGGCCGCCGTTGGATCAACCACAAGTGTTTCCTAGGCTACCTCGCCTTTATCTTGAGCTCATGGAAAATAAGGCTAAGATTCGTCAAGATTTGATTAACCGTGAGTATGTACCTGTAGTTACAACAGAAGCCCCGTCCATTGATCAGGCTAAACGAACGATCTCCTCATCCGAAAAGTTAGTAAGTCCTCCTAAAGGTAAATCCAGTTTCTCCAGCCGTCTTGACAAGCTCCTCAGCGACGACGATGATAGCAGTGTATCCCTACCGTCGACTCCCGGAAGCATCGCTTCATCCGTTAGCGGGCTCTCAATCGATGAGGAAGTAGGACCTGACCCGAGCGGGAGCGGGAACGGGAACGAGTCTGATGACTCGAATCTTTCTCAAAAGCTCAAAGAACTTCTTGGTGACGACTCAGAGTCATCAGGGTGGAGTCCCGAGTCAAATGGTTCTAGTTCTGGCCCTGGTTCTAGCCCAGCCTCAAGATCCAAAAGCGTGAGAATGGATAAGTACAGCCGTTATCGGGATAACCGTGGGCATAGTGTTGCACCGGTAGGCACTGTTCCCGCTCCGACTCTAGCGGAGCTAGAGGCACGAGGAGGGTATGTCCCCAGACCTACGATGAGAGATCTCAACCAAGTTAACCGCAGTGAACAAGAACAAGAGGACGCCAAACGAGAACTACTATTCAAATTTGACCTACTCAGGAAGTCCTATCCCGCATCCAGCATCCCCGACTACACTATCCATACAGACCTGGGCACGATGGAGAAGTCGTATAGCGACTGTGTCCGGCGCTTGTCACTGGACTCTTCAGTTGAGAGTTACAAGACTTACTTAGTATATGGATTCATGGGAGTTGAGTTTATCCTTGGTAATTTCCTAGGATTTGACATGCAAGGCTTCACTCAGCAGCAGATCATTTCCATGCACTCATACGAAAAATTGCTCATCGAGTTAGGAGAGAAGAGCTACGTACCCAGCGGGTCTTCTTGGCCAGTAGAGTTGCGTCTTCTTTTCATGATCATCATGAACGCGGCCTTCTTTGTGATCTCGAAGATGATGATGAAAAAGACTGGCGCCAATCTAATGGGGATGATCAATAGCATGAACCGTCCTAGTACCCAACCGAGTGCATCATCTCGCAAAAGGAAGATGCGCGGACCCACTGTAGATCTCGGAGACATCCCTTCTTCGGATGTTTGAGAATAAAAATGAAAAAAGATTCTTATTACTGAGAGTAAGGAACGCAGTACATTAAACATGACAACTCTACAATTCGCATCCGACTTACACATTGAGCATAGTCGCGATGAGCTTCAAGATCCCAAAGACTACATTAGTCCTACAGCAGAAGTATTGATCCTAGCGGGTGACATAGGATCACTCTATAGGATAATTCAGTTACGTGCATTCTTGGAGAAGCTCAGTAAGTTATTCCAGGCGATTCTATATATTCCAGGTAATCATGAGTTTTACACGATGCCGAATCACAAGCCGATTAGCTATAATGCTCTAGAAGCACGCTTAGACTCTCTCGCTCATGCTATCCCAAATCTACACGTCCTTAATCGCGACAGCGTACGCATAAAGAACATATGTATCGTAGGGTGTACGCTATGGTCCACCCCTAAGTGTATCGTCCCACCCTTCATTGTCCGAGTCCATGGGCTGAGCACACCGGCCTATGCTAAGAGACACGTAGATGATTTGCACTATATCAAGAAAATGGTACGCTATTGCAAGAAAGAGGGTTACGAAATGGTGGTCGTGACTCACTATCCTCCTTCTTATCGTGCTCTGATTGGTGCCAAGAAAAAGAAACATTTTGATTCTCTCTATGCCAGCAACTTAGACCATCTCTTAAACGGAGACGATATGAAACTCTGGATCTGTGGCCATACACACAAGAATATTGACTTCGTGTCAGACAAAGGTTGTCGTGTGGTTACTAATCAAAAAGGGAAACCCAAAGATCACGTTAAAGATTACTCAAAATTTTTCCAAATTACACTGTAACTGGTTCAATCAAATTCTGTATTAACGAATACAGAACGAAGAAAAAAGTTTTAAAAAATGTGTCGTATAGATAAAATGACAAAGCATACAAAAGCAAGTCTTAACAAGATGACCATGAAGGACCTCAAGAAGCTCTGTAGGGAGAGTGGCATAAAAGGATACTCTCCCTTTAATAAGGCGGACCTTGTTAAATATATGTTTAAAAAACTCAAGAAGAGTGCAACACGTAAGAAGAGTGCAACACGTAAGAAGAGTGCATCCAAGGAAGGATGTCATTATCCTGATGGATGCGAAACCAAGACTAAGTCGAAAGGTGGTTACAGCGCCAAAGAGATTCGAGAGCTAGCAAAGGAATGCGGTATAAAGATCAAAGGAAAAAATCGTGCAGATCTCTGCAAAGAGATCGCAAAGGCGCTGAAGAAAGGTAAACCTCCCCCTCCTCCCCCTCCTCCCCTTTCGGGTTCTAAACCTCCTTCTTCTAAGAAGCCCTGTACTAACACTAAGGGTAAAGCCTATAAGAACAAGAGCTCATGTGAGAGATGGGGAGGGCTCAAAGGATGTGTGTGGGATGATGAGGAAGGATGCTACAAGCCTACAACAGAGGAGGACGTGCTTCTTCCTCTGACCCCTGAGGAGGTCGATTATGTGGTACCTCCTCCTCCTCGGGACGATGAGGACGATGAGGAGGGCGTGCTTCCTCCTCAGGAGGACGAAAAGCCATGTAATAACTCCAAGGGTGAAGCCTACAAGAGCAAGCGCTCATGCGAGAGATGGGGAGAGGCCAAAGGATGTGTGTGGGACGGAGATAAATGCATCAAACATTTCTCTCGTCCTCCTCCCCTTTCGGGTTCTAAACCTCCTTCTTCTAAGAAGTCCTGTAATAACTCCAAGGGTAAAGCCTACAAGAGCAAGCGCTCATGCGAGAGATGGGGAGCCAAAGGATGTGTGTGGGATGATGAGAAAGGATGCCACAGGCCTACAGTAGAGGAGGTCGATGAGGACGATGAGGACGTGCTTCCTCCTTCATGTTACGGCGGAACCATGCGAGACCTTCTCTCAAAGAAAGACGCTGATTTGATCAAACTACTCAAAGCAGCGGGTATCACAAAAGGAATACCTCGGGCAAAACAGGACCTCGTTAACTACCTGTGCGCTCTTGGTGCTAAAGGGGATAGACCCCGTTGTGATCCCGATAAGAAAAAGTTCTGTGACGGTGACTTTGTTTGCGACGCTGAAGCCAAACTTTGTCTGTCCTCTGATTATGCAGAAGCGCGCGGTCTCGAAGAAAGAGTATGGGATGGACGTCGGGTTATTGGTACGAAAGTAGCTCTCGATAAGCTATGGGATAAGCTAGATCCGACGCCGACGCCAGGAGATGATGGAGAAGAGCCGACGGCAGAGGAAGTGGAAGAGGAAGTGGAAGAGGAAGAAGAGCCGCCGCCGGCAGGAAAAGAGGAAGAGGAAGAGGAAGTGGACGTGGTCGTGGCGCCGCCGCCGGCAGGAAAAGAGGAAGAGGAAGTGGACGTGGTCGTGGAAGAGGAAGAGGAAGTGGTCGTGGAAGTACCGACGCCGCCTACAAAGCCTCGAGAAGGAGAAACAGTGATCACTATCGAAGAAATACTACGGCAACTAGAGAAAGGTAGCCCAGTAAATGTGGGCGAGATGTCTGGAGTGCAGCGTGAAGTCCTCACTTGCCTCGGACTTCTTAGCAGCGCCTAAAACTCAATATTGCGATATAAACTACCAATAAAGTTTTATATCATGAAAATAGGAGAACATTTTAATCTCCAGAGATTAAAAATTAACACTTCTTCAATGTTACAGTAAGAGACAGGAACTTAATGGGATCCTCGTGCTCTCCCGTTGTTGCTTCCAGAGAGAGAATAGCGGGAGTAGATGCTGGTACAGCAAGGTTTTCATGAGATATCACAGTTAGATCTTCTGTGAGGTCGGAGCTGATAGTCGCGAGTCTCTCCCCGGTCTGTTTCTCTACTAGATAGAACGTTGCCAGGCCTTTCCCTTCCACCACGATCTCAAGCCGGCTAAGATTATAGTCCACGTTCTCGTGTGGAAAAACCAATAGCGGTGTTACTTCGTCACTGTGCAGGACAACTTCTTTGCTCCATGACATCACCTTGGGCCCTGGCTTTCCGGGACTTCCTTTTCTCCCTCGATCTCCTTTCTCACCCTTCTCTGCCACAAGGAGTGGGCTTTCCTCATTGACTACTAGACTTTCTGTATTATTAAGTGTAATCTGTGCCACCCCGTTTGTCATTACTCCTGGCTTCGCTCGAACGGGAGCAGGAGCACTACGGTATTGGGCTTTAACCCCTGGTCTATGCATTGCAAACATTTTGATCTTAGGTTGTAGCGTTTTAGATGGCTTTTTATCAATCTAGCTTAAAACGATAGGTTGGTTTACAATAAATGTCAAAACTTTTCACAGACAATAAGCAAATGATGGTCCATATTCTTTCAGAAGTGGTGGTTCTGGTAGGTCTAACTTTTTACTTCAACCAGAAGAATAAGAAGTTGATGGCACATATTGAAGACCTTGCCCAGCGTGTAGAGGAACAAGAGGACCTGTTACAGAAACATGATCAGATCATTAAGCAAGTTGTTGACCATATTGGAAAACAGCAAGCTATGATGCAGCAGAAGGTGATCCCTTCCGTTGTCTCTCAGGCAAGATCTTGCCCGCGCCGCAAGGCGCGATCTAAACGCCGTACACCCCAACAGTCATCCCAGCCTCCCGTCCGCGTCCATTTTGCACCAGAACCACAAAAGGTAGAGTCTGAGTCTGAGTCTGAGTCCGAGTCTGATGGAGACCTAGATGCAGAGCTAGAGGAGGAACTCAACGACCTTGTTGAACCAGATGATAACTTAAAAAAAGAATCACAGCTAAAGAAAGATGCATAAGAGGCTTGTCCCCGGAAAATCTGTTAAAAACCTTCCTAGCTCCATTGATGATGACACCGTCATCAGGACCATACCCATTCCCAGGATTACCCGGAAGGAACGTAGGAAATATGAGAGACCCAATTATGTTCCCCACCGGACCCCAAATTATAGTAGTCGAGACGAGTGGAGTTATGCCTATGCCCCGCAACTCTACGACATGTATAGAATTGTTGGACTGATGATAAAGGAGAAGTATCCGAAGGTCAGAATTGATTGGAAGGATCCTAAATATCATAGAGCGTTCAATAAACTCATATACCACTGCTCCTCGAAGTATATATCTCCATACATCGATGAGAGAGATGACGACGATGTAACCGCGTCTAAGGAGCTGTCCGATGATGATAAAGGATGGGAAAAGCAAAAAGGCTACTAAACGCAGCCCGTAAGGAGGTATTCAAGGATATCAACCGTAAATATAACCAAGAACCAGACCCTGTATATTATCACGATACTTACGATGACGATCAGGATAGTGACACGAAGCTCATAGATCTGGCCTACGACATACGCCTGGCCTTATTTGAGCATGTTAACGAGACAGCGTACCCTTTGTGCGAGTATCTAGACATGGATAATATGATAAACTTCATCGAGTGGATCATGGAGCCTCATTTATAACTCTTCAAGAGTTATAAATTATGTCGCAACAAGACTCTTTGTCTGGGATCACACGTATAGTTATGTTACGATTTTGTAGTACAAGTTGGTGGATACCGGGTATTGACTACTCCCACGGATAAATCCGTGGGCTTTCCCGCTCCCGGTGGAAGAATTTGGTTACACGAACAAGGAGGGGCAGTTTATTTGGTCCATGTCCAGTATGCATAATGCACTAGAAAAGTCTGTGGACACTACAGTAATCGATCTCTTTGATATCGTAGGAGCCTGCTAGAACTCCACCTTGGAATTCGGAAGAGAAAAAAGTTGGAACACAAGTATTACATGTTCTAAAAGTATTGAGAGTAATAAATATAGTAATGAGTAGCTATCACGGAGGAAAACAGAGAATAGGGCTAGAATTAGCCGAGAACATACACCTAACATCTACCATTATCGAGGATCATACCGACTTCACCATCAAGGGTTACTGTGAGCCCTTCTGCGGTATGCTCGGTGTTTATCGTCACATTCCAGCGCTATTTGCAGATCATAAGCCGAAGCTGAAATACAAGGCGGGAGACACTAACAAGTCTGTGATCAAGATGTGGCAACGTGCTCAAAAGGGTTGGAAACCACCCAAGTCTTGTACTGAAGCATATTATGAGAAACTTCGTAAACAAACACGTAGCTCTGCAGAACGAGGCTTTATAGGTCACCAGTATAGTTATGGAGGACAATATTTCAAAGGGTTTGCTGGTAAGTATGGGAAGAATACGTCCCAACCAGACGCAGCCAATCGTGTGGTGAAGATAGCTGCGAATTTACCGATGGTGGAATTCTCAGCTGGGTCATACACACAATTCTTGCCGTTGGTAGGTTATGTCATATATTGTGACCCTCCCTATGCCAAACGGAACGAGTATTTCGAAGAGAACGGGGACCGAGTCCATTTCGATAACGAAGTGTTTTGGCTTGTTATGCAATACCTGAGCCAAAACAACATTGTGTTTATTAGCGAATACGAGGCTCCTAAGGACTTCAAGTTAATAAGCAGTCATAATCATCACGTGTTCTATGGTCATAGGAAACGTCATAAAGACAATAGAGAACGGTTGTTTGTTCACGAACGTTGGACTTGAGATATATAACCCGGGGTTATATATTCTTAAAGACATGGAAAACGACGTCAGCATTATCACCTATAAGATAATTATACTAATGAACTTGTTAAGGCTAGAAAGATAGCTGAATTCACCCTAAAAAATCGTAAGGAAAAATTAACCAGTAAACACGTTAAACATTTTGAGTTAAAGTCTGCTATTTTTCCATGTTATACAATAACTTGACACATCACCGCATGCTTTTTGGCAAATAATCATTCTTTACACTTTTGCTTATTAGAAAATGCATTATGACAAAATTGACATTCCATTGAGTTTTTTTATTATAAGTTTTTGGAGCTTTAAACCTCTAATCCTCTTTTAAGAGGATTATAAATTCTCCTAAATTCTCCAAAATTCTCCAAAATTCTCCATCGTTTTAGACGGTTCGACCTTGATTTTTTGATTTTACAAATTTGCCACAAATATTGTGTGTTGAGCACGATTATATAAGCGCATGATCCAAAATTGTAACAAAAGAAAGTATCTCCTCGAAAGAAAAAAGTACGGAGGAGGGAGATGGAGGAGATTAAAAATATAATTATTATTATTTCTAAAATTATTTTTTTTAGAAATTAGGAAAAAGATTAGCTCCGTACAAAAGTATCTCCTCGGAAGAAAAAAGTACGGAGGAGGGAGATGGAGGAGATTAAAAAATATAATTATTATTATTTCTAAAATTATTTTTTTTTAGAAATTAGGAAAAAGATTAGCTCCGTACAAAAGTATTAAGACTAAGAAATAACTGGTATAAAGAGAACTATGGTCCCAAATAAATGAGTACTTTCCACATAGACGAAGAAATAGACAAACTAGTCGACAAACTTACCGAGCAGTTTAAGACACGTCTGAAGAAACTTGTTACTCGTAGCGAGAAGTTAGTACTTAAGCAGTACATTGCGTCCCAGAAGGAGACCATGCGGGTTGCGAGAGGTACGCGATCAAAGTCAAAGCCCAAGTCTAAACCACGACCCAGAACTCAGGCAGTAGCTAGACCGCGTGGTAAGGCTCGGCGGGTTCCACACCGAGAGAAGGACTACGCGTATGAGGAGTTTGTATCGTCATCAGATTCCGATTAAATAAAATTGATCAATCTAAAAGCTTCTCATATCTAGAACAAAAATGAGCACACGCAGTAAAAGAAAGATGGTTCTGAAGAACCTCAAGAAGTATAAGACTATCTGGCACCCTGAGTCAACCTTGGTGTATAAATCAAAAAAAGAGCGTATTGTCATCGGGAGGTATGTCGATGACCAACTTATTTCTCTGGACGAAGAGGCATTGGAACTTTGCGACGAGTGGAATATGAAACCGGACGAGTCTTTGATAGAAGATGATGGTCAGGAAAGCGAGGAGAGAAGTTCCAATGAAGATGGTAAAGACGACGACAGTGAAGAGGAGGAGGCACCAACCCCCCCAGAGGTGAAGGAGCAGGAGCCACCTACGCCTACGCCTACGCCTACGCCTACGCCTACGCCTACGCCTACACCTACGCCTACGCCTGCTGAAACATCTTCTGATGACATCCAGAGAGTGGTAGCACAGTATAACACACATTCTGAGTCCTTTATTGCCGAGTTGACAAACTGGAGTAGTGAGCGCGAGTCTTCACGGGTGGCTGAACTCGCTGCAAAGCAAAGCGAATACGATGATCTCAAGTCCAAGTATGACGCCATCAAGAAAAAGTTCGACACAATGAAAAGTCTTTTAGCATAATTATTAAATTCTGACATTGATATAAATGAGCAATATCAAAGTCCCTAGATCTACCTACTCCAAACTGGAGAAGTACAACTTGAACAGTATCCTATACGTGAGCCCTACCCAGAAACCGGGTTGTGCTCCCTCAGTCAGCAAAGAAACCAAAGAAGGCTTCAGAGAAGATTTAGGTTCTTTCTCCCTTGCTGCTGCCGTACGATATCCCTACAACTGCTGCAGAGGTTGTGGGAAATGCGACTACGGTAATTTAGCTGGTGTTACATAGTTTAAATGGATATGAACCCCATATAAATGGTTTACACTGTCCTTTACATTCACACAGATAAACCCTCGTATTCCGAGGTACTAGGAGTATTTATAAAGAAATCTGATGCCGTTGCAGAACTACTCGAACGAGCAAACTATCGCGACAAAGATGGGGTACTAACTCAATATATGCGACCATGTGATGATTTCGAGTCATTCGACGCTCTAGTTGATCTGGTTAATACCAAAATGGAGCTCATTGATGAAGACATCTATCGTATTACGCAGTTGCCGCTTCACGGTACTGAATAATTAATGTTGACATATTCCAAAAGAACATGAACTATCTGGAATTTGCTGTTAGACTGCTTGCTTTTGCCGTTACATTATTCTTGTTACTTGAGTTCATCGTGGCGTGTGAGACAGATACATGGAAAGCTGCATTAGTATTTGGTGTTACCGCTATGGCAGTTGTTGCAGTATTCTTCTTGACGAAGCAACACCTAATGACCTCATGCCCGCATTGCTCGAACAAAGTCTCTCCAGTAAGGAGCGCTATCTCTAATATGGTAAAACGAAACTAAGATCCTCATATGTAAGCAATTTGCTTACATATTCTTTGCAGGGAAACATTTCTTATATATACTCTATTAACTTTCCCGTGAACGGTAGTCGAGCTCAACACACAAGAATTTCCCCCTTGTGGATCATATCCCATATATTCATTCTAGTCTTTAGACACACTTACGGGAAGGCTGTGACATTCAAGTCGTTACCACTAGCACCAACAGACGAAAGCTCTTGCTGAGTCATGTTGATACCACCAATGGTCGATAACCCAGTAGTAGTATTGATGATATTGGCAAGTGTACCAGCGGTCTGGTTCTTGACACCGCCAAGGACGTTCATGGCACCCTGGTTGAGATCAATAGCAGGGTCCACAGATACCTGGAACCATCCAGTGTTACACGGAACAATGGGAAGGTCTCCTCGGATCCAGTCGCCCTGGGACCGAAGGGTACTGTTTCTGTTAGCGAACATCATGCGATCGTACACGATGACATTGTCAAGTTGTTCACCCATGTTGTTCAACGTACTCATGTTCCCAATAGGGAGAGTGTTAGTAAAGCCGTCGCTAGCGGGATGGCTGTCGATGGTCTTAGTCAAGACCTCACGCGCGTTACCGTTGAGATAGTCGGCTTTCATGTGGGGAGGGGCCGACCCAGCGGCGCATGATCTCGGAGACTGGCTCCTAGCAGGACCAGCACAGTCTGCTGCGAAGCAACCAGCTCCACCGCATCCGCATCCATATCCTTCATTGCTGCCCGGGGTATAGTTCTCCTTAGCCATGTTGGCGTATCCTAGAGGACTCTTGGGTACTCCCATGTTCTTGAAGGCGGGAGCATTGTAACGAATTTGGGATCCAAATTGCGTATTAGCGAAACGGGGAGAGAGATTGGACTGAAAATTTCCTGGAGTCTGGAAAAACTCGGGACTATGGATCCCAGGAGCATTGGCTATACCGGTGGCCAACCCCGATGAGTTCTCCCAGAGCTTAGTGTTGTAGGTGTCCTGGAGGACTGAGGTGTTACCTTTGTGTCGAGCTAGTACCTCAGGACGCGTTACGAAAGAAGGAAGCATTCCAAGAGTCTCTACCACCGGATCACCTTTGCTCGGGTTGAAATTACAGATCGCGACAACAGCGACAATGAGTGCTGCAAGTGTGCATACGAATTTACCGTCAAACATTGTTTTATTTATGAGTAAGAAAGAAAAAAAATATTATTTTCGCTGTAGTGAGTCTTAATAATATTTGAATTACTCGAGTTTATTAATGATGGAAGTATATTCCTTGAGGTAACGCTGGGCTGATGAACAGTCTCCTACACCTGGAAGTTGAGATGCTAATTTCTCTCTATCATGTGAGTAAATCTGAGCTGACAAGTCTCGAAGGGTGACGAGATTGGCTGAGTTATTCTGCATACTCAAAGGGTTGATCTCGAGGAGTTTGGAAAAGTTTCGTAAATAGTGTTCACGATTCTTAACACTCAGCTGATACTTTCCGTTGTAGAGAAGAATCGAGCATATTATCTCCTGATACGTAGAGAGATCCACCATTGGTATCATTTTACTTAGGAGATCAGCGATCTTTCTTGGGTCTAGAAAGCTCTCCTGAGTGTATGGTGCCGCTTCTAGGTGAGAGAAATTTCCTTCAATCTTGTATTCTACTTTCTCCTCCTTCATCTCCTCGAGCTTGGGTCCGTAGACGCGCTCAAGATAGCTGAGGGACTCTTGGTAGGCCTTTTTATATGTCTCCGCTGGCATCGGTTCTCCAGGTCGACCCGATGTTACCTTAGGTCTGGATGTAGAGGTCTTAGACAGGAAAAACTCCATCTCATCATTGACCGTCTCCAAATTAGAAACCAGTGTCTGTACCGCATAGTACACGAAGAAAAGGTTCTTTGGTTGTGGTACAGTACAGTGTTTCAGACGTGCGAATACATCAAAGTAAGTCTGCGCCCTTTCCTCTGTAGTATTACTGAGTATATACTCGAAGACCTGACGACTGTTGCCTCGATCCATAGTGTTCGTAACAGAACGTACTCCAGCGTAGGTGCATATTTGAGAGTGGTCTGAAGGAGAGTGTTTCTTTGTGAAGGAGTAACCGGCTTTCTTGCCTATCTTGTGTATCAACTTGAACAGATCCATGGGAGTGCGTTGTTCAAGTTCATACTTAGGACCATAGCTCATATCGCTATATTTCACAGCTTTCTGTAGAAAGGTACGTAGGTCTTGAGCTTTAGTGAATCTGGCTTGTCGGTACTTTGTTCCGGTAATGAAGTCGGCTAAGAGCATCATATTGCGAAAGTCCTTTCCCAAGTTTTGTTTTTCTCGTATTATTGCAATAGAGTTGAGAAGGAGACTGAGTACATCTTGAATAGTACTTACCCGAAACATATTAATGAATCCATGGTGCTCCTGTTCGACGATGACATGAGACTTACCGTAATCTATGATCACTGGAGTTATATCAGTCCTGACGCGAATAACATTGTCGTGAGCTAGAACGTAGTCAATGACGCTGCCTTTCGAAGGCTGTAAGATGATATTCCAAGGTACTAGATCGTAGTGAACTAAACCACACCTGTTCTGCGCTACCTGTATAGCTAGACAGACCTGGCCAAGAATCGATAGGAAACCGTCAAAGGTGAATTGACTGCTTTGCAAGTATTCGAATAGAGTTTGACCTTCAATAAACTCATTGATAACACTAACCTCCTTTGTAGGGTTTTGGATCAGACCGAAAGTATATGCAAAATTAGGAATGTGCTTAAGCAGAGAGTTAATGGCCTTAGTACCTACGAAAGCCTCATGAATGTGCTCCCTAGTCTTACCGGGGTCCGAAGTTGTCTTCACTGCTAAAGGGAACTGAGCTCTAGCATCTCGACCCCCAAGTCGGTACTCGTTAACAACACCCAACTTGTTAGTGAAAATCTTTCGCTCCCTATACATGACAGAAGCTATATTTCTCTCATGTAAGGCCATATTGATGATCCAATGTACTCCTTGTAACAGACCGAAACTTCTCCTGGCGAACCAGGGTATAGAGTTAATGTCTGCACTACTTTTTGTAGTCTCTGGATACGACAAAGAGAGAGATCGGAGTTCGTTCTCCAGTTGTGCATCCAGAGGTGTTTGAGTATTGTACATGTAAACCCCAATCTCCGACTTCATATCAACCAATGTTTTTTGAAGGTAGTCTAATATCCCTTTCTCTTGCAGGTAGGTGTTGTAGAACTTAGTGCTGTTAGCAACTATCTCTTGACACTTGTCGTCGTTATCACGGCACCACTTAATCTGCTTTATCAGGTCGGATAGGTCGCTATTGACCGGGACGTAGTGGCGATAGGGAACTAGGAGATCGGAGTACCATAGTTTCCACTTAGACTCGGCTAACAGGATCACCGACCCCATACCGAGTTCTATAGATAGGCGAAAAGCAGAGACATGTCCATCGACGTTGATAATGTAACGGTATGTGGACTGCTCTTGAAGACTAAGGAAATCTACCTTCTTTACCCCCTTCTTCGCAAGCCCAGCAACGTCAATACTCTGTAGGTACTTGGATCCTTTCATCTTTCGAGGACGCAAGTTCCACTTAGTGATACCCACGTCGAGTAGTGGCTCTCCTTCTTTCTCATCTTCATAGGTAGCTCCTATATAGGCCAATCTCAATCGAGAATTAGTCTCTATTGTCACACCACAGCCAGTACTTGCTCCTCTAAATACCGCCGTCTTCTTCTTATCCTTCCATGGAGTATCGAAGACTTCTGTATAGTCGCGACAACTACGTGGAAACCATATGCCTTTGAGACTCTGTACGCGTGCCCAATCCTCGTGTGTAGGGGCAAGGATGTCTGCATACCTGTTGGTCCTGCACATGGACAATATTGGCAGATACTTGGGTAAGTTGTGAGACACCAAGGGAACATTCCCCCATATATTGTCATAAGGTTCGGTCCCATCACGGGTGAGGAGTGGGAAGTCCCTGCGGTTCATAAAGAACTCGATATCAGGTACCACTCGATTTGCACAAAGGACGTCAAGCATATTCTTAACCGTTCCAACGTTGGTGTCCCCTTCGTTGGGCTTTCGCGTAGAAGGGTCTATATCGTATCTCACAATACAGTTGTTAGCGTACCACTTACTGACATCGTGGTTGACTCTTCGATGGTTGTACCTATAATTTCCTGTGAACTTGCGCAGAAAATCGTCTAGGTTTCTATACTTGGGATCTATGTGGATATGACTGGACCACTCGTTTGTAAAGTTGGCTTTCGAAAATGGAAGGAAAACCACTACCTTATTCCCCTGTATCTTAACAAAGATGCCTTTCTTGAACTTATTGAATATATACCTGAAGGTGTCGATTACTGCCTTTGCTCCTACATTTCTATACTTTTCCCAAGTCGGGAAAAGTTGATCGGCAAATAGATTATCAGTAATATCGATATCGGGTATACAGACGTCACCATTTGTAGCGTCTCTATAAGTCTGGAACTGCTCTTCATCCCCAGCCGTGAAGTGTGTCTGAGTAAAATTAGAGTAGCGAGGATTAATAGGTCTCTTATTCTTTCTCGCTGCGGCTTGACATTGTTCTTGCGTATCATAAAAGTCTGGAAGCCTCTGTGGAGGAGGAAAAGTTCTTGTGGTTGTCATTTTATATCACTAACATATTTTTAATACAGAATAGTATTAAAATCAATCCTGTTTCTCTTATCGATCCCTAATTCTCTTAATCTTGAGTTTATTATGTTCAACAGCTGTACCTCTTTGCACTTCCAAGAGTTGAGTGTAGGCCTCTGTAGGATTATTAACCCCCAGATCTCGTAACAATGCGACAGTGTCCCGTTGCTTATCGGCTTTACCCTTGCGACCATGCCGCTCTTTTCTTTCGAGTACAATCGTTCGACCATTATACTTAACCCCAGCCTGTGACTTGGACTGTAGGTATTCGGAGATATGGGTCTCGAGTACACTGGCCCTTTTACGTAGAGCTCTATTTTGAGCATTGTTTCGGGCTATCTCAGTTTTGATACGATCCAGCTCGTCTATTGAATTCTTAATGGACATTTTATGTATGTAGCGAAGACTCTTTAAATTTATGAATTTTCTTTTGATACTATAAAGATGTCCGCTTATAAGATCAAACGTTGGGACGCAGTTACGGGTGACAACATCCTGAAACGGCCTATGATTTACATCGAGCCAGATGACACATTCCTGAGCTTTGCACGAGCCAACGAGTTTGCTGTATTATGTGAAATTAGTGGCACAGGGATGAACTACGACAGTCAACCAGGTAATTCAGTACTAATACCTGGAGTCGTAAGCCGCAGCGCGATGGTTCCTAACTGCCGCCCAAATTACTATGCCGCCACCGAGTACTACGTAGTAACTCTGTTGGCTCCCTGGATTGGTTATCCAGGCAAAAACATGGGACAAGTCAAATTCTTTGGATTAGAAGCAGGAATGCCAGTCCAGATCCCTCCCAAGAAGAAAGAACCCACGAGCCCTAAGCGACCTGTACCATCTAGACCTACCAAGGATACGCAGAAAGGTGGAATGTCGAAGAAGAATAAAACTATCATTGGGGTGTCGGTAGGAGTTCTCCTGCTTATACTCGCCATAACTGCCATCGTCCTACATGCCCGTTCTCAAAGATAATCTTTGATATGAATAAATGGAACTACAAAGTCTGCTGATAATGTTATTGGCTCTGATAATGACCGTGATGTCATCTTGGTCCCTAAGTACCTTTATGCGCTTGAATGTAGCGAGAGCTCAATATGATTCGGATCGCACGCTCAGCGATAGGTGCAATTTTACTGCAAACTACGTAGTGGTAGGAAAAACAGTAGCTATAGTATTGGTAGTAGTGTCGGTACTAGTGCTAGCTGCTAGCAGCGTCTGGTTCATTCGAAGTCTTAATTGACTAACTTATTAGTTCACTTCCGCTACGTGAGTCAACCTACATTAAACAACAAAGTGTTTATTGTAAATTACCTTTAACCGGTGTGTAGCTCCACCGGGAAGAGAAGTTATAACACTTCCTTCAGACGTTTAATGGCTATGTTTCTTGCACCATTAACATCACGATCTATGTTTATATTACACTTAGAACAAGTAAAAAC
>Ga0080013_1003721_pt1 | contig 15670 bp, 23 predicted proteins | sample ETNvirenome_6_85_FD_69236 | JGI IMG/M metagenome (GOLD analysis project Ga0080013, IMG submission 69236) | Marine viral communities from the Pacific Ocean - ETNP_6_85 (SPADES assembly) (version 2) | ecosystem: Environmental > Aquatic > Marine > Oceanic | place: Pacific Ocean | collected 2013-06-19
GCGCGATTCTGCTCACGCTCAAGATTAATTTCCTGTTGTTTCAAACTGGTATCTATCTGCAACTTCTGCTGCTCCTGTTGCAGTTTCTGAGCCTTGATCTGAATCTCCGCAGCCTTGATCTTCAACTCTTCCTGTTTCACTTGAGCCTCCATCAGTTTAGCCTGTTCTTCAATCGAGGGCTGATCTCCCTGCTGAGGAGGTATCTGTGATGGGTCAGTCAGATAATCATCGACATTCTGGAATCCCATAGCCTTTACAAGTGATGCGCCAAGATTATACATATTCTGTACACTGACGATGGGCAATCCACCTTCCATAGCCTGTCCGGCGAATGATAGCATCTGTGACAAGTGCATCATCTGCTGGTCTTTATTACCACTACCCAAAGCTACGCTGACCGTGCAGTCATACTTCTCGCGCCATACATCTGGTCTTACGGGAACCCATTCATTGGACAGCATTATCATGCGCTCTTTATCCTGATTCTTATACAGCAATTCGTATATACAGATCATCAGGTCTTTTACGCCTGTCTCAGCAAAGTTCCGGGCGATTAATTCAACCCTACTTTGTGCGGCAGTCATAACGGCGTTGACAGCGGTGGCTGTCGTGTGGGAGGTTAGGGCGTTATCATTCATGCCTTGTGACATTCTGGAAACACCCGCTCTGGATTCCCTTACACCATCCAAGTATTCAAGCATCTGGAAAGTATAGGGTTCAAGTGGGGGCGTAGTCAGAGGAGTAATAGCATTGGGGGACTTCACCCTGACTATGCCGCCCGGTCTTTGTGTAAGCAAATCATCTAGGTTCGCTTGGCCTTCAAGAACTGCGTACCTGCCGAAGTTCATATTGTACATATTGTCCATGAGGTTTCGCATCAGAGTGCTTTTCATTAGCTGCAAATCCATGATAAGATCAGCAACAGACAGGCCAAAGAATTTATGCGGTATCTTTACGGGGGTAATAGATACGAAAGGTACTTTATCTATTTCATCATTCTGTAGGATTTTATCACCAATGGTGCAAACTTTTCTCAGTTCCGCAATACCGTCACCATCGAAATCTGTTTTCAGAAAACTTTCATACAACCAGTAACTGGTCAAGGCCTCTTCGGATGAAAGATCACCTTCCAAGAATCCAAAAGTAGAACTGTTATCACGCCCGAATCTGGCTCGCCTTTCTCCAGTAAACTCAACCATGTCTTCGCCACCAGAACTCAAATCCTCTGGAACCAAGTCCTCATCGGGATACATCTCCCTAAGTTCAGATAAAGTCTTCTTTACCCTGTGGCAGACGAATCTGGAATCCTGTATGCTCTTGGCTTCTCTGGAAATAAGGAATTCTGAAGGCGGAACATTCTCTATTCTTATGCGACCATCATAGCTTTTACGCTTAATAACGACATCGTGATATGGCTGATCATTTTCCATTGCTTCCGTATGCTCGACAACCTCTACATCATCATTAGAGATCAGGGAAACCAGAGCCATTTCATCTAAATTTCGATATTCTTCCCGCTCTTCCTCCTCGTACTCATCCCACCAGACTTTCACTATTCCATTCTTAGATAACAATGCGTCTGTGAACCAAGAGTAAAGAATTTCCCAGCCCGGATTATCTTTTGTAAAGACATAATTAACGTAATCCGTAGCCTGTTTAGCCATTGGTACGTCTTCCGGCCCATGAGGATTGAACTTGACCATTTCATCCCCAGACGCAAACACACGCATCAGCGATGGTTTAATCCACTCTATAGTATCCTGTACGGTAGAATCTACAAACTGACTTCGGCCTTCTACTTCATTGCCAAAGGGCTGACCATAGTAATATTCCATAGCCTTCTCCCTCTGCTTCGATATCTCATCATCGTAGCCAAGAGCGTCAGTTATTTCATTCTTGATCCTGCCTAACAGTTCGTCTTCAGTAATTTTTTCGTGTGCCATTAAACGATTCCATAATTCCTATATGTTACGTCTGCTGTCCATGAGGGGTCTTCCCCCGCTACAGCAAAACGCTGGGATTGAAACGCATATCTTGTTGCGCTCATAAGGTCATCCCGTATAGGAACCACCTTTCCATCTTTTCTATGATACATCCTGAACTCTTCAAACCAATCTCCAAGAGTGTTAAATACTTTAAACTTTCCTGCTTCTACTTTTTGCAGCATAGCCATTAACCCTTCCTCAATTGAGTTTGAACCTTTGTTCACGCCCAATGCCGGAGGATTAGTAAAATGCTCCAACAAGAAGTTACATCCTAAGTTCCTGTACTGATCAGCTAGTCCCGGGTTCCCCATACTATCCCTGCGATTTCCGTCATGCGGGTAGGCTATGGGAATGAAATGCGGCCTCATTTTTATATTTTGCGCGTGTACCGTGGGACTTGCTTTGGAAGCTCTGTAGCAATCGTAGATATAAAAGGTTTCGCTCTCGTTGTCTACAGCACACCAAACCAATGCGGTGGGATGATCCCAACCGAAATCTATCGCAGCTATTCTGGGCCAATGATCCTCTATCATTATTGGGTCGATCATTATATCTTCTTCTGATATAGGGAAGACAAGGCCAGAACCGATAGAAGGTCTTCCGTATCTACGCATCTCCCTCTCATGCGGGGAATACGCGGAGAGAATCTGTGTCATAACAGTCTCGGAGAGGTGACCGCGTTCCCCTTTCATGGAGAATATTCTTTCAGACGCATCATCCCATGTAGCGTTAGTCAGGGATTGGCCGGGCTGGATACGGTTCATAAAGGAAGCTACAGTTTCTGTCATTCCATTTTCAGGCGTGAATGTCATGTAAACCATACCTCGTCTATCTAGCGTCCTCGTCACCGCTTGGCTGTATAGCTCACGGCTAGGCTCTTCATCCAACCAGACACAATCTACTGATCTGCCCTGCCACTTCTCTACGCCCATTTCGTAGGCTTTGAAGAATAAAGAAGAGTTCCCACCGCTAACATGGCGCACTAAGGCAACCGATTTGGCGTTAGGAACACCGGGTTTACGTTCGGTTTTAATTATAGTTTTTTTAGGCACTGCGCCTGAACCGAAGGCTTCCGGGTCATCTGGGGAACCCAATAACTCCGCCTGTACAATGTCTCTTGTCGTTTCGTTTGATACTCCGCCGCACCACGCAGTAATGGGCTGAGTATATCTCCTTCCTTTCCACCACTTGGGATATAGCCCAGTAAGGTGGTATGCTACCTCTGCTGCACCGCAATAGGACTTGCCTATACGGTTAGCCGCCATTAGCAGACGTTGATTGCAATCTGCGCCAGTTTCGTGGAAGTTCTTCTGGTAGGGGTAGGGATCGTAGAAGTCGATTTTATTAAACCGTTCCCTCTGCCTGATCTCCCTAGCTATCTCTACCGCTTGTTCTAATTCTGCTCTGTTATGTGCCATCTCTATATCTTTGCTAAGATAATTCAACCCCGCTTCTGACTAGCTTTGATTGCCCTCATTTGTTTTAATGCATCACTTCTTTTCTGGTAGCACTTACCGGATTTACCCCATTTCCATCCTGGCTTACCGCTCTTTAGTTTGCACTTTTGTATTGGCATTAATACTTCCTCAATGCTCCGCCCCAAGTTGGATCACCCAATCTCCTTTTCCATTCTTCCATGTATGGGTCCATCTGCGCTCTATGTTTCCACAATTGATTCGCACCCTCAAAAACTCCATATCCTATTGGATCAGTTCCAGCACTTATAGCTTCACCAACCGCCTGAGCCTTTGGACTTGCAGACATTAAAAATGGGAATGAGGCAAGCGCACCCAGTATACCAACTGGACCACTTGTTGATTTTCTACCTACATTACCCAATAGATTTAATATATTTCTAGCAACCCCAGCCTTTCCCGGTACAACATTACCACCTCGGTTGATTATAGGCTTACCAGATTCTGTACCCTCCATTATTACTGGTTGTTTATACTTTCTTACCGTTGGCAATTCATTAAAATAGCGAATTGTCTGGGATAATTCATCAGATAATGACCCAGTATTTGACAATCTTTCGCCTAATGTATTTAGCGTTCGCCTATATTCTTGTGTCTGAGATGGGCCGACATCTAATCCCATTCTTCTATCAGCTTCATAAATATCTCTTGCGGTCATTGTAGCGCCAATTCGGGCATTTAAGTTTTTACCCATAGCGGCTACATTAGAACCTTCATTCTGAAATTCAATAAATGCTTTTTTAGAAAATAAATGTTCAGCACTTGCCTCTAAATCTAGCGCAGACCTTAAGGACTTATACTCTTCCGGGGATACTGATGCCTTTACCAACCTATTTAATCTTAATTTATTATTTATCCACTCGATTAATCTAGGATCATTTATATCAGAAATTTTAAATGTTTTCTTTGATTTTCCTACCCCTTCAAGACCCCTTTTGAATTCCTTTAAATCTTCAAAATCCAACATCTCCGCCTCATCTAAGAATTGGGGGAAATTATCTTGAATAGTATTAAGATATTGCCGAGTCTTATTTTTTACATATTTTCTTCTATCAGACGCTTTATCAGACGCTATCTGTTCGGGGGTCATATCAGACCTAAGAGTATGGGTTCCAACCCGTGGGCCAAGGGGTTTTACTTTCTCCAGGTAATACTTTTGCTTTGTTTCTAGTTGTTTCTCCGCCCTAAAAGCATCCTTTATGACTACCCAAGTACCGCTAGGGTCTTTAAGCCCGCGACCGGCCGCTTTATAGCCAAGTTTTAGTAAATAAGCCCTTTTTTGTTGTGGGGTATATCTTGTAGCTCCAGACACATCAGTTCACCAGATCAGGTATTTCCGATATGGAGCTAGACCCTGTTAAGGCCTCCAGTTCTCTCTTGAGTTCATCAGTAGATGCAGTCTCCACATGGGAAATTTCTGTTTGGACCTTCTCGGTCGGTTTGAGGCCAGCCCTGTCCAGTATATCCTTTACCGCTCCAAGTCGCACAGACTCGCTCTCAGCGCCTTCAGAAAGGGTTTTAAGCTGGGTCAAGGCACCGGGTACACAATCCATTATCATCTTCTTGGTGCGCTCCTCAATCTGAGTCTCGAACTGATTCTTTAGCTCATGTCCCCGTTGCTTGGGATGAGAGTAACCAGCGGTAGACGCAGCCTTAGCGGCATTACCGTGAAGGCAATACTGTTCAATAAATGTTTCTTGCTTAGCCGTTCTCATATAATACCATATTTCCTTAGTCTATGCATTGGGGGCAGATGTATATTTCTCTTTGGCAGATGCCATCTTGGATCGGGTGGTAATATATTCTCTTCCATCTGGACCTCTTTAACCCCCCTCTTAGATCCTATCCTAACTCTTTTAGTGCCAGGAACTACAGAGTGTCGAGGATATTTACCCTTTCCTACTGCGGCAGAGCTTTTGTATGATCTCTCAGTGATACCAGCACCAGCTTGAGCGGCTTCCTCTACAAAACCTTTTTCAACCTGTCTCATAGCCCCGCGTGTTTTAGCAAAATTCTTAGCGGTAGCAAATGGCTGTATATCTATAAATAATCTATTTATATCTGATCCGATATCTAATATCCAATCTATAAACTTTTTACCAGTACCTTGCTTCATTTGATCCCAGTATACATAACCCCCCTCTAGTGGATTACGCTTATTTATGATCATTCTTACTGGCATTGTAGCAAGTAATGTATCAGAAGTCAAGAAGTGCTGGGAAACACTTATATTCTGACCATCATCAAATATGTTCTTTTCAAGCTCATCCCTATTATATAGCCTTTTCTTTGGCCTGGATGATCTCCACATTGCATACTCATACATACTTGATCTTCCACCGGATTGACTCGGCCTTCTTGCTTTCCATTCTTTAGTGGCTTTATTGAATGATTTTATCAGGTCCATATTTTTGGACATAATACTGCTGATAATCTCATCCTTAGACTTAACCCCACCCTCCACCAGATTCTTGACCTCAGTCAGAACAGGCAGTCTACCACGCCAGGAAAAGACACCTCTAGTTCTAAACCCCTTATCCCCAACAAAGTAATTAGCCTCACCTAGGTGGTAAGCCCTTCCATGAGCCTTCTTAACATCACCTACGATGTACCCATCCTGCGGTATTTTATATGGTGGCTGCGATCCTATATGGAACGGTTTAGTGGAAATATGTACATTATGACCGGCTAAATCTAGTTCTTTAGCAATATGTGGAGAAACATGGCTAGAGAACATTTCAGACGGCATATCAGTTACATCGTCCAGAAGGTTCTTTACTACATTACCATCTCTACTGATTTCCCTTATCGTGGTATAAGTCTCCCTGGGAAAGATGGAGTCACCAAGAATCTCCCTTAATTTCAGGGTTCTCGGATCACGGGGGAAAAACTTCTCCATTATGGACTGAACATAGGCTGGATTAGCTTGCCATAGGTCTGCTGTCATATTATCTATAATGCCAGCTTCTTCTAACTTTGCCATCTCATTCTTTACATTATCTGGTATGATGGCGGTATCTTTACGGCCTTTCATGGCATCTTTGATCATAGACCTTAGATGAGGTATCTTAGCACCCCAATGACTATACCAGTCTGGCATACCCTCAATACGTCTATTTATTAGCTGTGACCTGGCGAAATTACCCACATTCAGTCTATTCTCACCAACAAACTCTGCCGCTGGATTTACTATATCCTTCTCAGGTAATACCTTCTGTGCTACTTTAGCCCCACCAATAATGGTAGAGCCAACAATGGGCTTTGTTACGGCATATCCTGCTCTAGCTACTGGACCCGCATAAGGTGCTGTAGATAAACCAGCTAATGCCAGATCACCAACACTTACATCCTCACCACCCACGTGTTTCTCAAGGGGGTCGGTCAATATACCCATCATTTGACCAGCAAATTTGGGAAGAAGGGAAATAGTCTGTTGCCCCACATACTCTGGTATCTTAGGCTGATCAGAAACCCAATCACGGTAAGCCCTAGAGCCTTTTCCTATAGTGGCGTCCAAAAACTTCCAGAAAGAGCCTGGGTCTTCAGTGGCATCTATAGCGGTAGTGTTCCATATCTCCGCTAATTCGGACGGAACCTTTTCCATTTCTTCAGATGAAAACGAATGGCCAAGTGTACCCTGGCCCATCCGAATCATATATTCCCGTATTGCTTTCTTTAATGTATCCATCAGTAAACGCTTATGTTAGTGTAAAATACCCTTTGGTGAGTGAATACAATATATATATATATAAAAAAAGTAAATGGGGGTCGGGCGGGGTCGTCACGCGCGCGGTCTTTCTTTGATCTTCGATCGACGCCATATCGTCGCGCTATCGACGCCATATCACGGTCATTGTCTAGTCCAATACTGCGCCACTAATAGTATGGTTTGAACTGAATGGTTTGAACTGCCGTGTGTGTGTAGACTTGCGATATCATTGACAGGCTCAGTAGCACCCTGGTTGACACTACCCTGGATAGTCTGTATAGTTCGGTCAGTCACACACTACTATGGAATACACACATGAAAAATGCCCGCAGTCTCGCTCAAATATCTGAGCATATCGCAACCATACGATCACTCGCTGATGATGTACATAGTTGCACACCATCGCCCATCGACCATCGAATCGATCCCATACTCTGTCAACTCAAGATCGAGTGCCACATAATACGCCAGTATCTCATCGACATGATGCCTGTACTCACGGATGAGAAAATCGTATAATTGGAGTACATATCGGACAGCGTCATATTATGGCGCTATACGATGTTTACACTATCAACAAGGATAACATTATGAAACGAGTACAAGTCTATTGGAATCTACACAAACACTGCTATTCTGTCCGTCAATCGGGCCGCGTTATTGACCACGTTGATTCAATCATTCTGCGCGATGTACGCTTTAATGTTGCACCAGCTGGGCGTGACAAGGTTCGCGCCACCGGTGTGAAAAATGTACACGCTACCGTCACAGGCTATATTTTGGGCGGAAATGCAATACTCGAGACGATACCAGAGGATTTCGTATCATACAATCCATTCAAGTATGACCAGTTTGTGAAAATCACTGCCCGTGCCTATGATGGATTTGATGCGACCCCCGTACACAATGCCGACTATGTTGCACTGTTGCCGAATCGTGAGATTCGTGCATGGGGGGCAAAATGACAAATCGTGAACAGTGCGACAATTGTGGCAAGTTTGTCGCCAAAACAATAGGCCGTAGATATTCAGACAATACTGGAATGATCACTTGTCTGGAATGCTATGACGCTGAAGTCCAAGATGAGAAACGTGCGTCATATTATGAGTGGAACTGGCACAATGACCATGGGGATTGCGAATAATGACAACACGACGCTGTGTAAATTGCGGTAGATTCGTCACAGAGCGATTATTGTGGCATTCTGATGAACTGGGGCACAGTGTTTGCGATTACTGTGCCGATACTGTAGAATCCACACCTATGGACAACTATGCTGATTATTTTGAAGATATTCAGAATAACGGCCCGTATAACTTCTATTATTGCGATGACTGAAACAATGATGGGAATGTACGGTATTATCGATACAGACGTCATTGTCGACGAAAATATCTTTAAAAACATCTATACCGATAGAATAGAATTTTTCTATCATCCAGATGAGGGTTTCCGCGTGGTCTATTTCCCGACCCATGGGATAATTGATTTTTACTATTCAGACTCGCTCATTAAATCAGATACGGCGCATTCTATGGATGATGCTGTATTGCAGACCAAGGAGTATATAAATGATCTCTAAACAAGCGGTACATATGTCGAAAATGTCTGGTAAATTGAAGGGTATACCAGCGATAAACACCAATACGCTCACGAATCCGTTTTGTATTCGTCAACACCAGAAAACAGGGACAATCTGCCCAGAGTGCTATTCGTTCACAATGCTGGAAGGGTATCGCAAAAACTGCACACCAGCATTCGAACGCAATAGTGCCCTATTGTCCGAACACATCCCATGGGATGAATTGCCTGTGCTGAATTTCGCCTATGTGCGATACAGTGCCCATGGTGAAATCATAAATTATCAGCACTATTTGAATTTGGTCCGCATCGCCTTAAAGAACCCACATACCACGTTTGTGTTGTGGACAAAACGGGCTAGCATTGTCAGACAGTATCAAGCCCGACCTATACACGGGATGCCGACCAATCTGATTCTGATATTCTCGAACCCTAGAATCGACAAGGTAATCGATGTGCCCCGTGGGTTTCATAAGGTGTTCAATAACGTAGCCAAAGGGTCGACAAGCCCCCAGAATTGCACTGGTCGCAAATGCATGGAGTGCCTTGCCTGTTACCGTAAAGATTCGGGAACTGATGTTATAGTCGAAATGGTGAAGTAACGCAAAAACGGACAACACAAGCCCCATTCGCGGGGCACAAACACTCACAAAATAAGGGAATAAAGCTATGTCAGACTGGACAAAAAAATACAGTAGTTTGGAACTGTTGGAATCTTTGAAAGACGATTTGGAAATGCTGTACGATGTCGAATTTAATGTCGACGCCGACAACATAGATGCAAGTCTACACGTTGTAAATGCTCTTATGGAGCGTCTTGAAAACCTACCTACCCCCGATCACTAACCACGATAACTAATCTACAGCATCATAGCGAATAGGGTATTTCTCACGCCGTGAGTAGTCACGCGGTGATTTATGGGAATGACCCTTTTTGCTATACGGCGAATCCTTTTGTGCCAGATTCCGTCGACGCGACTCACGGCGACGATTCTTTTCGTCTACTCTATCCATAACGCAAAAAGTTATCCACAGGCTAATATCGACATAACTCGTTGAAAAATAACACAAAGTCGGAAGTTATCCACATATCCACAGGCCTTATTATATAAAGTAATATATATAATCCTTATATTAAATAGATTATATAAGGCTTATATATATTATACTATATATATTATATAATAGTATTGCTTTATATGTAGAAATGAATTATATTAAAACATTACTCCCTTAACTATATTAGGAATAAGGGCTTAACTATTTGATTTTAAAGGAAAACAGTATGCATTTACATTTTATCGAAGATGAATCTGGTGATGTCGTAGACCAACTCGAATTCTGCTCAGACTTTTGCCACAGCGACTATGTTGGCGAAAACTACGGTGGATGGAATGGTTGCAATGAATCAGAATTTGGCACTACTTGCCAGAACTGTGGTGACCACATACAGGGGATATGCCAATGACATTATCAGAGTATTTTGACAAGGATATAGCTGATGTATGGGCCAAGATTAAGGCATCCCATGACAGCAATGAAGTCCTAAAATTAAGGGCAAAGCTGGGCAATCTAGAGCGTCACAGGGATTACTACAGGGCCAAGGAAAAGTATTTGGGAGCGTTCAAATGATCAGAGTGAACGATGGTAGTGGGCACTGGGTTGACAGTGATGGCAACCTGATGACCACGGTATACACATCCAATGGATGGATGAATCTGTCTGGCTCATACGAAGTGGTAGACCATGACGATGATGCTGTAGACGGGCTGACCTGTACCATTTTAGTCAATGGTGAGCAAGTCAGGGTCCAGAATGCTGATTTTGATGACTGTGGGGAAAATGTCGCATGAAAAATTTTAATCTTATTGAGGTTAGTCGGGATGAACTCAGCCCCATGTGTGTTCGATCTTATTGTTTAGTGATAAATGTATACGATCATGCTACAATGCATATAGATTCAATTGCTGACGATGGTTTTAAGTATTATTCTTGGAGTGATGGGATAGGTTTAGTTGCTCCGTATGAGGCCCAACCTGAGTGGCAGAGTATAAACTGTGCCAAATTCATAGCCTATAGAATGGAGGCTATAAAGCAAATAGGTAAAATGGAGAAACCTAGAATCATGCCCGAGTGGTCCACTGAAGACCGACAAATAGAGATGCACTGGCCTTGGGATCATCCCTGCAACCCTATTGAGGAAGAAATAGGGTACAAACCATCCATGAGAAAAATGAGATCGTGGATGAAGATAAGGAAGTCGGATGAAGTATTGTGGAATTATTACCTTACAAAGGGTAGAGGTATCGAGCCTAAGATATGGCATGATGATTACCAGAGATTCTATGACGGCGAAGAACTTGACTGGTACAGTGATCTTCCGGGGTATGACAGTGGTGGAGTTTATATGAATGATGGTGTATACGCATCGCCTAGTCGTTCAGAACTTGTATGGGAAAATATTAGGGAATGCTCCAATGATGGTGAATTGGGCTAGACTGTAAATCTGGTGGCACTGCCTGAGTAGGTTCGAATCCTTCCATTCCCACCAATTGATAATGCCTTATCGTGTCCAATCTAGTACGGGCTGTAAAGTATCTGGATTCTGCGCTTGGCGTGGCACGATAGGGCTGACCCCTTCTGTAAGGAAGGTTTAATCGAAACCATGAAATTGTCACAAATAAACCTTGCATTATGCATAACACTTCTGTAGAATTCGTTCTTGAGGTCTTGCAGAACCTCGTTCTCGAAATGTTGAAAAGGATATAAATAAAGTCCCGAGCATGACTAGAAACTGCTCAAGGAATTATGAAAACTAGAGGCAAAAAGATTAAACTAAAGCACAATGACACAGGTCAGGTGCTTAATCTTGTTGTCATATTGGCAGATTCTAAACAGGGGTATCTGGCATCCACTCCAGATAATGAGTGGTCATGGTATCCCATTGACGAATGGAGCGAAGTTAAATGATGATCACCAAGAAATCCATGTTTTCGGGCACAGCCCATACTATGGACCTGCCTGTAACACGGGAGCAGTTGGACCGCTGGAAGGGTGGCGAGTTGATTCAGAATGTGTTCCCCTTTCTCAGTCGGTCAGAGCGTGAGTTCATTATGACCGGAACCACACAGGATGAGTGGGATAGGTTAGAGGCGGTTGAACCTATAAGGGGGATGGCATGACACAGAAAAACGAATGCGGTAAGACCAGAGATGTGGATGACCCCTATGAAGTATGGGAGAATGCCCAAGCTGGTTTCACTTGGCATATTTTGAAGAAGTATCAGCGTCCAGACAAAGAGGCTGAAAACCCCTATGCACGATGGTTTGTGGCAGCTAAGTCGCCATACACCTACGGGTCATGGGAAATGGGAGACACCTATGTGTCTGAAATCAAACAATACGGAGTACGGGTAAAATGACGGAAGAAGTAAAGGAAAGCGGTAGACGGTTGAAGACCGACCAAGAGAAGGTCAAAGACCAACAGGCATTGTCTGAAGGTTACAACAGGCTGATCAATGCCGTGGACAACTTCTTTGAACACTACGGTCACTGTGAAGGTGACTACGGTGATATCGGTATGAGGCACTACGACCGATTGAAAGAGGCCCATGACAGGCTGATAATGCCAAAACAGAGGATGGGGGAAACCCACATCGTTGTGGATTGGTCTGGCTTGACTGATGAGGAGCGTAAAACCTCATCTTCAGCATACTGGTACGAGAATGACTAAGCGGATGCTACCGTTTAATCTTGTCTACCATGACAAGGATCAGCAGTTGACCCTAGCACTGCATGATAATCCTGTAACTTTGACTAGGGATGAAGTAGACGGCCTTATCTTTCATCTGGATTCATTTCTGTTTGACATGGATAGGGAACGCAAACCCAAACCGTCCGTTGAAGGAGCGGACATACACGCAGAAGCCCATGGCGAAATGCTCATGGCTCAGTTTGATGATGACCCCAATCCGTATCATGGCGATTATTCTGAAGACTGATTTTCAGCACTCAGGTGTACCGCAATCTAGTATTGGGTGGTCCTATCTGGGAGTTGATGGGGCGGGGGATGGAAGATGCTTGCACCTGTGTCTAGGATTGGAGCAATCCCCCTTTCCCTTTTATATCAATATGTTAAGTAGTTATACCTATAGTATGTATGCACCACAAGAAATTTCATAGCTATCAAAAATCCCTTCAAAAACTCAGGAATATCGTATCAGAAACTCTACGCAGTTCTGGACAGGGACGGCAGATTGAGTTCGATAATCAGATGCGCCGTGCGATCAGGCATATCCAAATCATCAAGCGTAATGCACCACCAGACGCGAATGGTGATTTGGCAATGGTTGAGGCGTATAAGCTATACGATAGGCTACAGAGGCTGTCGGAATACCCCACCTTTTTTGTTGACAACACGCGAAAGAATCCGGGTAGGGTTGCGTCAGACCGTGGTAGACCGTCATCAGTAAGATGGGACGTTGCAGCTATGATGGCATCCCCCAAGGGTGGCCCAGACAGGAACTGGTGGCGACCACCACCAAGACCTTTACCAGTTAAACACTACACGAAAGAGGAATTAGAAAATGAGTACCCTGCATTTACGGTGTCAAAGAAACGCAAAGATGCTACTTGAGTCAGCATCAACAGAGTGCAAATCAATGCACTATGACATGAAGGAAGATGCTATACTTCCCGACATGGACACAATCTATAGCGCAGCGGAAGAGATGCGTAGATTCGCTGATCGGCTCAATAACTTTGCTGATGAGTTGATGATAGTGTACCGTAAGATGGACCACCACCAAGCAATGATCGACCTCGATGATTTGAGGAGCGAATCCTATGCCAACTGATCTGAGGGTGATGTTTGATTTTGGCGTGGGTACAAATGAAATGCCCTGCGAACGAGAATGGGACGATGATGGTTGGTGGTGTATAAACGACCATACTGGATGCATATTCAACGACAGTCATAACACCTGCAACCACCGTGGCGACTCCCTGTCGCCCCTTGACGGGGCTGACGCTTACAAGGGTGGCGACTTCATAATGAGTGGGATGACTGATGCTCATTGAGAAGGAAGAACTAAAGCCGTATGAGCGCATAACTGACGCTCAACGCAAGATCAGGGAAGGTGGCGACTTCATAGATGAGGTGCTAGATCGGTTCCTCAATGGCACTCACATGAGCGGTATTAAACTGCCGTTCCCCCTGTTCGACTCTGTATTCCGCTTGCGTGAGCAAGAAATAACGATATTGGGTGGCATCAATGGGGCTGGTAAGTCGTTATTCGCCTCACAGATCATGCTAAACGCCATAGAACAGGGATACCCATGTATGTCCGTCAGCTTGGAGATGAGCGGACCCCAGCAAGTGAGCCGGAAAATAAGACAATGTAGCTTACAAGCCCGGCCAGAAATGGAATCAGTCCTATCCTTTGCACAATGGTGCAAGGGAAAGCTATACTTTTATGACCAGCATGGTTCTGTGGACCCCAAGACGCTTGGCTCAGTAATACGCTATGCTGTTGATAAATATAAGGTAAAATTTATTTTGGTAGACAGTCTTATGACGATGAGTTTCGCCTCTGATGATTGGAATTCGCAAAAGTCAGTGGTTAATATGCTGGCTAATGCAGCCAGAGGACTCGATGTCCATATAATGCTGGTCTGCCATGCCCGTAAGGGTGAAAGCGTTAAGACCAGACTCGACAAATGGTCTATCGCTGGGTCAGCCGACATTACAAACAGGGCCGACAACGTGATCATACTGGGCCGTGAGTACGAAAAGGACGGTGCTGACGCTTACATGAGCCTGTGCAAGGCCAGACACTGGGATGGTGCAGAGATGGACCTAGACCTGTGCTTTGACATGGCATCGCTGAATTTCTATATGCACGATTTACCCCCCACCCAAATTGGGATGAACGAGAAGGTTCGACCCAGTGGTGGTATTGTGGGTGAACTGGAGACTGTGCATCTAAATGACTAACTGGAAGAATTTCGAGCGCAGAGTAGCTGCCAAGGTGGGTGGCAAGCGTATCCCGATCACGGGGCGCAAGTGTCTGGACATAGATCACCCCACCCTAGATATAGAATGTAAGTACCGAAAGAATTTACCCGTCTGGCTCTTCAAAGATGCATGGAGTCAGGCAAACACAGGGAGTGGTATTCCTGTAATCGCAGTCGGAGAATATAATAGTAGTGATATATTTACAATTATTTCTATCGACACCCTTGTTAAACTTTTAGAAAGGAGTATAATAGATGTCAATGATGGTTAGACACCCACTCCGCAATTTCTTCAGCAGCCCTTTCGATGTCGATTGGAGCGAGGCTTATAAACAGTCTATGATACCTGAAGATGGCACGATCATTGTGCAGCGGGAATTAGTGGAAAAGAAGTACCGGGTCAAGCACGAAAGTGATGGCACGGTGAAGTACATCCCGATCACTGAAGAGGTAGTCAGTGAATCGGATTGAGTTAATCCTCAAACGGCCCTTCAAAGCGTCACAGTTAAAGTGGCGCAAGGGGCCGGGTGGGAAAGAATTAGTATACATAACAGCCCGTGATGTAATGGACAGGCTCGATGAGGCTGTCGGTATTGCTGGATGGTCAACAAGCCTACATGAGGTACAAGGCCGTGTAACCTGTGAGTTATCCCTAAACATAAAGGGTGCATGGATTACCAAGACTGATGGTGCTGGAGACACTGGAATAGAAGGTGAAAAAGGTGCAATCAGTGATGCATTAAAGCGGTCAGCAGTGCTCTGGGGAATCGGGAGATATTTATATCATCCCCATGCTTTCCATGGCCGTGACGCAGCCGAATGGGCAACGCCAGAAGGCTTTGAAAAGATCATGGCCAAGAGACATAACAAAGAAATAGAACAATTTAGAAAGGAGTTAGGCGATGT